>Ga0066600_10000222_pt1 | contig 21925 bp, 16 predicted proteins | sample Lowcelwee11metaG_FD_59486 | JGI IMG/M metagenome (GOLD analysis project Ga0066600, IMG submission 59486) | Freshwater pond sediment microbial communities from the University of Edinburgh, under environmental carbon perturbations - Low... | ecosystem: Environmental > Aquatic > Freshwater > Pond... | reverse complement strand
AGAAAACGGAAGTTGTGTTTCCATGCCGTACAGAAGCGATGATAAAATCTGGATAAATAATAATATTTTCTGGAATAACACGGGCGGAGATCTCGGTGCTTATAATGTTATATATTCTATATCACACAACGCCATTGAAGGCGGATACGAAGGATTCTGTAATATAAATCTGTCATCGAATAATACGGGTGATGTTAACTCGCCATACTTTACCGATCCGGACAATGGTGATTATTCGTTACTCCCGCAGTCACCACTTTTTGATAAAGGTGTTTACTGGAATACTCAGTGCGGTACTGATATTACAGGACAGTTGCGGCCGCAGGGTTTGGGCTGGGATATCGGGGCTTATGAGTATAACAGCGGCCCGCTTACAGCTGCACCGCCATCTGTTTCCACTCTTTCATCTGCATTCACTACTGTTTCAACGGCAAGAGTACACGGTAATGCAACATCGGACGGCGGATCGCAGATGATAACGAAAGGTGTATATTACGGCACGACCGCAGGTTTTGATCCTTTAACACAGGGAACTCTTATCAAATATAACCAACTCTATTCCGAAGGAGAGTTTTATATTGATATTACTAATCTTACTCCTAATACAAAATACTTTTACAAAATATTCTGCGAGAATAGGATCGGATCAGATACAGGTGATGAAATGAGCTTTACTACAAGGTCGGGAGTCAATCCGGACGCGAATGGTATCCTGTATGTAAAGCCTGACGGAACAGGTGACGGTTCGTCGTGGGCTAATGCTCTGCACGGGAACGATCTGCAGCTTGGTATCGACAACACAAGCGTAAAAGAAATATGGCTTGCCAAAGGTAAATATGTACCGACAAGCTTCCCGAATGGCGGTACTATTGACAGACAGAAACATTTTTCGTTAAAACAGAATGTTGTTTTATATGGCGGATTTTCGGGTACGGAAACTACTCTTGAGCAGAGAGACCTGAAATTGAATAAGACAGTTTTATCTGGAGATATAGGTGCGGAAGGTGAATACATTGATAACACTTATCATGTATTTTATCACACAAACCGGCCTGAGATAGACAGTACTTCCGTTATTGACGGGATAACGATAAGCGACGGATACTCGGCCAGCATCGCCAGGGCAAACAGCGACAAAGGCGGCGGCATGTATAACGGGTTCTGCTCACCTACGATCAGAAACTGCGTTTTCGAAAACAATAAAACCATTTACGGCGGCGCAATATATAATTTAGCCGCTTTTCCGAATTTCAAAAACTGTGCTTTAATAAACAACACTGCTATTAAAACAGGCGGCGGATTATTTTTTAGAGACGAATATGACTACAAAGAAAGCAGTGTCGCTTATCAAAGAACTATTAAAATGTTTCATTGCACTATCGCAGGAAATACAGCTCCGCAAAGCAGTCAGATAGCATTCGCACACGAAACATGGTCAGATGACAGCTATATTGAGATATATAATTCGGTAATCTGGGGCGCGGAACCCGAAATGGAATGGTATGATATAGATAACTATCACCAGATGGAAGTTATTACAAGCCCCATGCAGTATTCAATAATCACATTCTGCGGGTTGTCTTCTTTTGAAACCGGAGACGGTAATTTTATTATCTCGCGCAATAATACTGGGGATATTAATTCTCCTTATTTCACTGATCCGGAAAACAGCGATTATGCTCTGCAGGAACTATCAGCCTGCAGAGATATGGCATATTACCTGTATAAGACTGATGAAGATGTTCTCGGAACATCTAGACCGCAAGGTGCTGCTTATGATAATGGTGCATATGAATATATAACATCAGAACCTATCGGTATTGCACCGACAGTCGAAACATCGTTCGCTGACAGTATTACAGTATCCTCTTCTCTGTGCCGTTCTAATATAACTTCAGACGGCGGAGCTGATGTAATGGAGTGCGGCGTAAAAGTAAGCGGTGAAAATGGTTTCAATCCTGAAATTGAAGGTTTTCTGTATTCCGAATTAGGAAATTTTCCCGAAGGTGTGTATGCGGTACGGACTTGCGGACTATGGCAGGACAGTACTTATTACTACAGATCGTACGCCCGTAACAGAATGGGATACTGTTATGGTGACCAGGACAGTTTTAAAACTATACCGGCTGTACCGGATATTAATGGTATTATTTATGTTAAAACCGACGGCACCGGTAATGGTTCTTCGTGGACAAACGCGCTTAACGGAAATGACCTGCAGGCAGGAATTTTAGCCGACAGCGTAAAACAGGTATGGGTAGCGGAAGGAACTTATTATCCTACAAGCTGGCCGTCGAGTGCATATTATCCTGAAAGTTTCAACTATCAATATAGGGAAATAGATAAGCACTTCACATTGAAATCAGGCGTTGAGTTGATCGGCGGATTTGAAGGTTTTGAATCCGATGTATCCGAAAGAGATCATATTTCACACGAAACAGTACTATCTGGCAACATCGGTGACTTGAGCAAAAATAGTGATAACTGTACTAATATTTTTATCATTTGGAGAATTGACGATATTCCTATTATTGACTCTACAGCCGTGATTGACGGATTTATCATTCGGGACGGATACGCGTTCGATGCAGTTTGGAGCTGCGGAGCAGGTATGCAGATTATTCAATCAAATCCAACTATAAAAAACTGCAAGTTTATAAATAATTCATCTGAAAGAGATGGAGGAGCTTTATTAATATATAATTCATCTCAGTTTTATGATGATTCGTTAAATATGAAAATTATTAACTGTGAATTTTTAAATAACTCAATATTCGGTGTCGGTAACGGCGGTGCTATTTTTACTTATGGTGCAATATGTAAGGTGGAATTAATTAACTGCAAATTCCTAAACAATACTTCTGAAAACACAAGCGGTGGGATATGCTCGGGTTCGGGACTTTTAATAAAGAATTGTCACTTTGAGGGAAATTCAGGAAGGGGTAGCGGAGCATTACACATTTTTGATTATTCTCTTTTTGGAACGAAAGTTATAAATTCGACTTTTGTAAACAATAAAGCGAATTCATTAGCCGGAGGAATAACAACTGGTTCAGGCAGCAGTCCAACAACAATTATCAATACAGTACTATTCAACAATGGATTGGATATTACCGATATGACAATGGGTTACAATACAAATATTAATAACTGCGCTTATACTGTAGCACCCGACTTTGATTACACCGGCTCAAATAACATTATTCTCTCCCCAAATAACTCCGGCGATCCAAATTCACCATACTTTTCCGATCCTGACAAGGGCAACTGGATGATACAGGAGTATTCTCCTTTAAGAAATGCTGGTATATGGTCAGCTGATGTGCCTTTGTATGATCTTGTCGGCTTTCAAAGAGATGAATTTCCCGATATAGGCTGCTATGAATACGATCCGACTGGAATTGAAGATGATGAGACAACATTGCCTCTGACAACTGAACTTTATCAAAACTATCCGAATCCTTTCAATCCGGTTACGAATATTAAGTTCGATTTGAATAAAACAGGGAAAGTAGAATTATCTATATATAATATCGCAGGACAGCTTGTGAGAAAGATTATTGATAAAGAAATGCCTGCAGGTTATCACAATGTCAGATTTGAAGCCGATGATCTTAACAGCGGAATGTATTTTTATACGCTCAAAACTGCTGATAAAAAGCTGACGAGAAAGATGCTTATGGTAAAATGATTTTTACGGTTTTATTTTGCGGTCAATTATCTCGAAAATACTGCGGGTGAAGCCTGCTTCTTTTTTATTTAATTTCATCCGCCTGAATATATGGCGGACATTTTCTCTGATCTGATTTTTGTTGTCGGATTTTTCCATCAGTTTTGTCTGAATGACTTTTTCGATTATCGAAAACAATTCTTCTTTTCCGGCAATATCAATAAGTTCTTCGTTCTGTTCCATGCCTGAAGTTCGCCTTTTTGAGATTTCGTATAACGCCAGCATAACCGCGCTTGCGATATTCAGCGAAGAATATTCTTTTTCTGTCGGAATTACAACAAGTTTATCTGCGAAGTCGGTTTCTTCATTGACCAGCCCGTTTGTTTCGTTTCCGAACATGATCCCGATCTTCGTATTTTCCGGAAGTTCTGATATTTCATCAACCATTTCTTCTGGTGTTATGACTTTGTAAAATCTGCGTTTTCTCGCAGTAAATGCATATACCACGCTTAAATCTGAAACTTCCTTTTTTAGATCGTCGCTGTACCTGAGGTATTTTATATGATCTTTTGCCCCCGCGCACATTGTCAGAATTTCTTCTTCCGAGAAATTCATCTGATTGACAGAAACTATATCATTAAACCCGAAATTTTTCATTGCACGCAGAATTGAGCCGACATTTCCCGGCGACCAGATCCTGCATAATATTATTCTGACATTTTCTTTCTTCATAAACATAAAAAAGGGCGTAAAAGAACGCCCTTTTCATCAAACCTGTTTGATTTATAAATATTTATAGAAAGCTTTGTAAGCTTTGTAAGTGTGAAATATATCCGCTTTTGAAGCTACTTCAAAAGGAGAGTGCATTGACAATAGCGCTGTTCCGCAATCCACTACATCCATTCCGTATTTTGCGAGGTATTTTGCTATGGTTCCGCCGCCGCCCTGATCAACTTTTCCGAGCTCAGAAGATTGCCACAGAACTTTATCCTTATTCAGCGCTTTTCTCAGATCTGCCACGAATTCCGCGTGAGCTTCGTTTGATCCGCTTTTTCCGCCCGAACCGGTAAATTTGGTTACGCATACTCCGTATCCCATTTTTGCCGCGTTCATAGGCTCATTCACGCTTTTCCATTCGGGATCGATTCCCGCGTTGACATCTGAGGATAAAAGTTTTGAATTTTCAAGAGCTTTAATAAGCGTATTGTAGTCACCGATTCCGTATAGCTGAAGCACATCGTTTACCATTCTTTCGACTATATTTGAATCAGCTCCCGCATTCCCTGCCGAACCGATCTCTTCTTTATCAAAGAATACCATCATGATATTTTTCTTGAATTCATTATCTTTCATATCAATAATTGCTTTCATACCAAGATATGCACATATCCTGTCATCATGCCCGTGTGCTCCGACGAAACTTCTGTCGAATCCGATGTCTTTAGCCTCGCCTGCAGGTACCAATTGAAGTTCTGCAGATACGAAGTCCTCTTCTTTGATCCCGTATTCTTTGTTCAGATAGTCAAGTATAGCAAGCTTAATTGCATCTTTTCCGGTTTTGAATTTGTAAGGAATTGATCCTACAAGTATATTCAGCTGCTCGCCTTCAATAATTTTAGCGGGTGTTTTCTGATACTGATCCTGAGCGAGGTGAGGAAGAATGTCATTGATCGTGAAAACGAAATCTGTAGCTTTCTCGCCGATAGCCACATTTATCTTTTTTCCGTTTTCGGTTACGATCACGCCGTGTAGTGCTAACGGTCTAGTCACCCACTGATATTTTTTGATGCCGCCGTAATAATGCGTTTTAAGATAAGCCATATCTTCAGATTCGTAAAGCGGAACCTGTTTTAGGTCAAGCCTCGGAACATCAATATGAGCGCCGTTTATCAGAAGTCCGTCTTTTAAAGTTTTCGGATCTTTTATTACTAGCAGAGCGCCGCATACATCGTCGTAATTTATAAAAAGCTTTTTATCGGTTTTTTTCGCTTTTTTAATGTCAACAAAACCGAATTTTTTTGATAGTTTTTCGACGGTAGCCATCGCTTCTCTTTCAGTCTTGCTGTTGTTCAGGAAACTTTTATAATCTTCCGATAAAGCCATGATCTCGTCAAATTCCTTTTTCGGAATATCTTCCCATGCGTTTTTTTTCTTAAAAAGAAGTTTATCTCCGAGTTTTTCGAGGTCACTTTTTTTCTTTTCTGCCATTTTTCGCTCCTTTTATTTTAATTTTTTCATACAAAAATCGCATTTAAATTTAACCTTAAACTAAAAAATAGTCAATAAATTTTACTTTCTCCTAACCGGGCAGTCTTTGACTTTACACTCCCTGCACTTTGGTCCGATCGGTCTGCAGACGGTTTGGCCGAAGGCGACCATGAGATCATTTATTTCGCTCCAGTATTTTTTGGGTATCTTCTCCATTAGTGCGAATTCGGTTTCTTCCGGTGTTCTTGTTGAAACGGCACCCCACCTGTTAGAGATCCTGTGAACATGCGTGTCCACGCAGATGGTATCCTGCCCGTATCCGAGTGAAAGCACAAGATTTGAGGTTTTTCTGCCAACTCCTTTGAATTTTAACAATTCGTCAAGTGAATCCGGTACTCTTGAATTGTATCTATCAAGTAAAATTTGTGATGTTTCAATTATCGTTTTAGCCTTTGTTTTATAAAATCCGACCGGAAATATCAGTTTCTGAATTTCTTCTTCTGAAAGTTTGATCATTTTCTCAGGAGTATCCGCATATTCAAATAGCCTGTATGAAGCTTTGGCGGTGACTTCATCTTTTGTCCGCAGGGAAAGTAAAGTGCTGATCAGAACTTTGTAAGGATCTTTTGTCTGAACGGATATCAGAGTTACTATCGGCGCATTCCACTTTTTATACTCTTCCCTCAGGATTTTTATATTTTCTATGAATTTATTTTTATCCATTTGTAAACCTTAATTGAATTTTCCAGTTTAAAGTGTTAAATTTAGTTAAACTTATGGAAAAAGCCAATGCTTAAAATACTTTCCTTCATATTGATCCTGACAACTTTAAACTGTTATTCTAAAGAGAGCCCGCTTTTCTCTTTCGCTATATTTTCCGATAATCACGGTGACGGAACTGAAAAAACTGAATTTAATAAAATGAAAGAATGGATCGAATCAAATGATTATAAGTTCGTGATCGGCATGGGTGACCATGTTCAGGTAAAAGCTAAGAACAGCTTTATCGAACTGATAAATAAAAATGAATGGTGGAAGAAAAATTTTTATCCAACTATCGCCGATAACGAAAACGGATATTATGGAAAAAGTCAGGCTGACTGGGGATCCGGTATAAAGCTTTTCGACCTGACTGATATCAAAGACCGGAAAAATGTAAAGTTTGCTGAGAACGGTGTTGAGTATTACGCTGTTCTGACAGAACATGGGATCAATATTCACTTTATTTCGCTTCACTATCCGGATCAGCCAAACAATGATTCGATCGCCTTCAGAGAAAGTTCAAAAAAATATATGATGAATATTATTAATGGTATTGATAAGAAAGAAAATGATATTATAATAATCGGAGCTCACTCAAGATTGGGATACTGGCTTGACAGATTGAACACCGATCAGAAAAAAATCGTTAACAGCAAAGCAGATCTCATTTTATCATCAACTACGCATGTCTTTCATATATTTTCTGAAAACGGTGATGATGGCCCGCTCGTTGTGAATACAGGATCGGTCTCCAGACCGCGGTTGTGGGGAAAACCGGGATTTCTGGCAGTTGATGTTTATAACGACCCGCTCAGAATGGATTTATCTTATATTGACTGCTCAAAATCAAAAATAGATCTTCCGCGATATTTTTTTAAGGCCGTAAAGATAATTAATGGCAGGATTAAAAAAAACTAAGTGTATTTTCTTTTTAGAATTTCGGATGCAATGATCGCATTTTTTAATTTCTGTTTCGTATCCAGAATACTTATTTTTAAACGCTCATGTTTTTGTCCGGGTGCAACATTAGGCTGATAAATCCTTCTTACTGTGTTCATATAACCGCTGTTGTTATCTGTATTTTGTTCCAAAGCTTTAACCTCATCGAAAGAACTTGAAGCGATATCAAATGTTTTCCCGGAAGCATCATAGCTTTTGTCTTCTTTATCGTAACTTTTATCTTCTGAATCATACGAATATTTTTCGTGCACAGTTTCTTCATATGATGAAGTTTCTTCATAATTATCTTTTTTGGAATATTCATTGGCGCCGGCTGGTTTAACCTGTTCTGCCCGGTTCTTCATATCGCTGAAAGTTTTAGAACCCTCAGTTTCGGGATTTATATTTTTTAATGTCTTTAATAATTCTCTCAGGTCGGTTACCGGTTGAGGGGCATGCTGATGAGATTGTGTTTTTTTAACAGGTTCATAATATGTCTGACTGGAATTACCTTCAGCTTTCCGGGATTCATTTTTCTTACGGTTTTTTGAAATCTGGGAAATAATTATCATAATTATGATGAATATAAATATTTTATCCATAGTAAAACCTCCCGGTTTAATAAACTAAACGAACGGACAGACTTCTCTGTCCGTTCGTAACAATACATTAATTATTTTCACCCTGTCCAGTAATATTTTCTCTCATCGTGGTATCGGCCTGGATATTTTTCATCTTGTAATAATCCATGATTCCAAGATTACCTTTTCTGAAAGCTTCTGCCATAGCCATAGGAACTTCAGCTTCGGCTTCAACAACTTTTGATCTCATCTCAACTACCCTTGCCTTCATCTCCTGTTCCTGTGCGACAGCCATAGCTCTTCTTGTTTCCGCTTTAGCCTGAGCAACTTTGAGGTCGGATGACGCCTGATCAGCCTGAAGTTCAGCGCCCACGTTCTTTCCGACATCCACATCCGCGATATCAATTGAAAGAATCTCGAAAGCAGTACCTGAGTCAAGACCTTTTTCAAGAACTTTTTTAGAGATAAAATCAGGATTTTCGAGAACGACCTTGTAAGTCGCTGATGAACCGATAGCGGATACGATACCCTCGCCTACTCTTGCTATGATAGTTTCTTCTGTTGCGCCGCCGACCAGAGTTTTAATGTTAGTTCTTACGGTTACCCTTGCTTTAGCCCAAAGTTGAATTCCGTCTTTCGCCACGGCACCGATCTTTCCTGTTGTCGGAGCGTCGATGACTCTGGGGTTTACCGAAGTTTGAATAGCTTCGAGAATGTTTCTTCCGGCAAGGTCAATTCCGCACGCCATCGTGAAGTTCAGTTCTATTCCTGCTTTATCCGCTGCGATGAGAGCAGTGACTACCCTCAGAACATTACCTCCTGAAAGATAGTGCGTTTCGAGATCATTTGTAGTAAGCGGAATACCTGCTTTAGTGGCGGTTATCAGCGCATTTACAATTACGAACGGCGGAACTTTTCTAAGCCTCATTCCGACGAGCGAGCCGAGAGATACTTTTACACCTGCGAAAAGAGCGTTGATCCATAGCGGAATAGGTACGAACGAAATAAAGATCGAGAAGCCTATCAGGGCTACGATTCCGATGATGATTATAAGTGCAGCTGTTGGCATTTTTGACTCCTTTTTTAAATTAAATTTATATCTGTTCTTTAATAACTATTATTTTATTGCCTTCGACTTTATCCACTTTGACTTTCTCTCCGGACAGAATGAACTCGGTTTTTGAAATTGCCTGATATACTTCGCCGTCAATCTCAATTTTTCCAGTCAGCTTAAGATCCGCAGTAACTTTTCCGGTTTTACCTACAAGATCTTTATAAAATTTCGTACTGCTTACTCCGGCGGCCTTCTCTCCCTGATTTCGAATAATAATAAAATCAAGGAATTTTGTGTCGGGTAAGTATTTAACCATAAAATATATTCCGATCAGCGAGAGCATGAAAGAACTGCTTAAAGTTGCTCCGGCGTTCATGAAATCGCTTCCGGTTGGATTGTCTCCGATCAGGGTCATAAAGAATGACACCAGCACTGCGATTATACCCAGTACACCTGTAAATCCGAATCCGGGTATTATTAATATTTCAATTCCCAGCAAGACCAGTCCTGAAAGAAATACAATAATTTCAACATGGTCAGCCATGTTTATCACATAATGAGATCCGAAGAATAGGATCAGAGCTATCAAGCCTACGGTTCCGCCTACACCCCATCCTGCGGTTTTGATCTCGAAGATAAGACCGAGGAACGCCAGAGTCATAAGCAGCGAGCTTATTATAGGATTGGTCAGGAACCTTACTATTCTTTCCGCCATAGTAATAGTTATTTCTTCAACATCTGTGGAAGCTATATCCAGATATGCGTACAGCTGATCGTCGGTATGAACTATCGTGTCGCACATCTGATGCTGTAATGCCTCGACAGCGGTAAGAGTGATTAATTTTCCTTTTTCGTTGATTCCATCAATTACGATATCTTCGTCAACCATGGCTTTGGCGATTTCTTTATTTCTGCCGTTGATCTCTGCAGTAGATCCAATTTCCGATCTGAAATAAGACTGGGCTTTTTCGGATTGCTTTTCACCAGTCTGATCAACGACCGTTGCAGCTCCGATTGTGCTTCCGTCAGCCATAACGATCCTTTTACAGCTTAATGCTATCAATGCCCCTGCGCTAATAGCTCTTTTATTCACATAAGCGACCGTTTCAATTTTTGAATTTAAAATAGCGTCCTTGATCTTTGTCGCCGAATCAAGTCTTCCTCCCAGTGTATTGATCTCGAAAATTATTAAATCCGAATTATTTTCTGCGGCTGTCTTAATTCCCCGTTCAACATAAAATGAAACGCCGTTGTCTATCATACCCTCAACTTTGATGAGAGTAGCTTTCGAAGCGAATGCTGGAACAAAACACAAGATCATCAACAATACCGGTAAATACCTTTTCATTTACACCCTCCTAAATATAGTAATTAATATTGGATCGCCCTTACTTCATTTGCTGAACTGCTCCACTCAAGATGTGTTTCTGTTTTTACCTTTACAGGAATTTTCTTTGTAATGTTATCCAGCTCGCCTGCGTCGGCAGTGACGATAAAATTATCGGCTGTAATATTATGAAGTTCATTTACAGGACCTGTAACGCTGATATCTATTGCGATCGGATCTATCAGAATATTGGTTATACCGGATTTGTTAATAAGCTTGACAGGAATTTTAAAAGAAGTGATACCCTTTTTTACAATCTGCTGAAAAACTCCGACCTTTTTATGTGAATATTTTATTGAAGTTGTGTCATTTAGAATTAAATTGATCTTTTTTGAATAGTCAGTCGTGAGATTTCTTTCGACATCTTCTTTTGAGTTAACGGATTTGATTAATTCAAGCTTAGTTAACGGGCCTGAAACAGTAACAGAGTCAGGATTTATAATAAATTTTCCTGTGTACAGATAACCCGGAGCAGGAGTAATGAACGATTTTACTATTACCGGAACTTTTTTTTCAGCAAATTTATCGAATTGAATTAAAACTTCCTGAGGGTGAAAAACGGTTATAGGGATGATGTCGTTATCGGAAGTATTTACAAAAATATCCGAAGTTAACCTTACATTAATAGGATCTGTTATACCTGAAGCGTCTATTTCCAGAAATATATCGTTATTAAAATCAGATATCAGCAGCGACCTGCCCTTTGATCTGATTTTTACCAGCGCTTCGGAGGCTATCGGGTTCAATAATGTTTTTCCTTTGGGTATGTTAGAAATAGTGATCGGAATACTGATTGTTGTTTCAAATTCTTTCTGCAGATTGATATTGAACCATAAAATTATGCTTAATACCAAAAAGATCAGTTTGGTTCCTAAATTGAATCTGACTGATTTGTAAATAATCGTCAGGTATCCGCTCAGACGGCTGTCTATTGTTGCTTTTTTTACCATATTAACGCCGCTGCTATTTTTACTATTAATATCACACAGTATATTAACTTATTTTTAGTTCAAAGTAAAGTATAAAAAAATAATGTTTTGTGCAATTATATAAATATTGATACCATTTATCAAATTTCTTTGTTATATTTATAACCGGCCCTGGGGGTGCCGTAGAAACGGCTGAGAGGGAATCATCCCGACCCTTGGAACCTGATGCGGATAATACCGACGGAGGAAAGAGGCGAATGATTATTTTTTTTAACGGTTTAATCCTAAATTTCACAACAATAAATTCGTTATACAAAATGGAGTGGTTTAGTTATGTTCGAAAACATTTTTGACAATGTCCGCAGATCGCACCCGTTAGTGCACTGCATAACAAATTATGTTACTGTTAACGACTGCGCCAACATTCTTCTTGCGGCGGGCGCTGCGCCTATTATGGCTGACGATATCGGCGAAGTTCAGGAAATAACCGCGATCTGTAATGCTCTTGCCATCAATATAGGCACTCTGAACGCGAGAACCATAAATTCGATGCTCGAGGCAGGGAAAGAAGCTAACAATCTCTGTCATCCTGTAATCCTTGATCCGGTGGGAGCTGGAGCCTCAGCGCTTCGGACAGACACGGCTTTCAAGCTGATAAATGAAGTCCGTTTTACTGTGATCCGCGGAAACATTTCCGAGATCAAGACCATCGCAAAAGGCAAAGGGACAACAAGAGGAGTTGACGCGGATGTAAGCGATGCGGTAACCGAAGCGAACCTATCTGACGCTGTCCGGTTCGTAAAAGAAGTCAGCCGGCAGAAAAACGCCGTTATTGCCGTTACGGGAGCGATAGATATAGTTGCCGATGCCGAAAAAGCTTATATCATCCGCAACGGTCATCCGATGATGTCGCGCGTCACAGGTACAGGCTGCATGCTTTCGGTACTTACTGCAGCATATTGCGGAGCGAATACGAACGAACCTCTCGGTGCGGCTGCGGCTTCTGTAGCGGCTATGGGATTATGCGGAGAGATCGCTTACAAAAAAACGCTGGAAGTCAACGGCGGAACCGGAACATTCCGTATGATGCTTATAGACGCAATGAGCGGTCTTGATTCGGATACTTTCCGCAGCGGAATAAATGTTGAGATACTATAAAGATTAAAGGCTGAAATGAAAAATATTTACAGAATAATTGACGCGAACGCGAACAGGATCTCCGAAGGCTTGAGAACATTGGAGGATCATTTCAGGTTTGCTTCGCCGGATAAGATATTAAACGAAAATATTAGAAATTTAAGACATATTGTCAGAAACTCTTTAAAAGAATTCGACGGTATAATGATATCGAGCAGAGAATCTTTAAATGATAACGGCCTTGTATTATCTCAGTCTTCAGACACAGGTAAAAGATCCTCGGTTAAAGAATTTGTGACTGCAAATTTCAAGCGGGTTGAAGAGGCATTACGAAGCGTTGAGGAGAGCCTGAAACTCATAAACGAGAACGATAAGTCGAAATCTATAGAAATGATAAGGTTCTCAATCTACGATCTTGAAAAACAGGCCGTTTCTAAACTGAACAAAAACCTGCCCGAAGGAATTTACGGAATAACGGCTGAAGAATTTTCTAAAGGAAGATCTAATTTATATGTAGCGAAAGAGATGATATCCGCGGGAATAAAAATGATCCAGTACAGGGAAAAGGAAGATAGAAAATCGAGAAAAGTAATGCTTGAGGAGTGCCTAGAAATAAGAAAAATAACAAAAGATGCAGGCGCACTGTTCATAGTAAACGATTATCTGGATATCGCAATTTTATCTGAAGCGGACGGAATACACTGCGGTCAGAACGATCTGTCTGTTTCGGATATCAGGCGACTCAGCTCCGATCTTATGATAGGCATTTCGACCGAAACACCTGAACAGGGGAAAAAAGCCATATCTGACGGTGCCGATTATATCGGTATAGGTCCTGTATTCAAAACAAATACAAAAAAAGATGTTTGCGCTCCGGTCGGTCTGGATTATCTAAATTACGCATCAAAAAATATTAACATTCCTTTCGTGGCGATCGGCGGAATCAAAGAAAACAATATTGAACAGGTCTTGAGCGCGGGTTGTTCGACGATAGCTATAATTTCTGAGATCACAGGCGCTGACGATATTAAAGCAAAAGTTAATAAACTGAATGAAATAATCAATAAATATAATAAAATTACGGAATAAAAAATGAATTACACTACACAGATGGACGCAGCATCAAAAGGCATCATCACAAAGCAGATGAAGGATGTTCTGGCCTCGGAAAAAATTTCTGAACAGGAACTTCTGAAACTTATGTCAGAAGGGAAGATCGTTATTCCGGCAAATAAAAATCATAAAAATCTGACCGGTATAGGTATCGGCAAAAATCTTAAGACAAAAGTAAATGTCAATCTGGGAGTCTCAAAAGACTGCTTCAATCTCGATATGGAACTGAAGAAAGTCAATACTGCTCTTGAAATGAAAACAGACGCAATAATGGACTTAAGCACATTCGGCGATACTCAGGCTTTCAGAAAAAAGCTTGTGGAAACTTCTCCCGTCATGCTCGGAACCGTTCCGATTTACGATACCGTAAGAGAATACTCTGATAAGCCGATAAAAAATATAACTGTTGATGAATGGTTTGAAATCACAAAAAGGCATATAGACGACGGAATTGATTTTTTAACTATTCATGCCGGTCTGACAAGAGAAGTAGTAAAAAGATTAAAAACAAACCGCAGGCTTACTCATGTGGTGTCAAGAGGTGGTTCTATTCTTATGGAATGGATGGAAGAGAACAACGCGGAGAATCCTTTTTATGAACACTTTGAAAAACTGCTTGATCTTTGCGAAGAATCAGATGTGACTCTGAGCCTTGGTGACGGTCTGAGGCCAGGCTGTCTGAAAGACAGCACCGATGCTCCGCAGATACAGGAACTTATCATGCTCGGTGAGCTTACAAAACAGGCGTGGAAAAGAAAGGTTCAGGTAATGATCGAAGGGCCGGGACATGTTCCCTTAAATGAGATAATTTCAAATATGCAGATCCAGAAAAAACTCTGCCACGGCGCTCCGTTCTATGTGCTCGGTCCGCTGGTTACAGATATCGCGCCCGGATATGATCATATAACATCTGCGATCGGCGGTGCTTTGGCTGCAGCCAACGGCGCAAATTTTCTCTGCTATGTCACGCCGGCCGAGCATTTAAGGCTGCCCGACCTTGAAGATATGAAGGACGGCATTATCGCTTCCAGGATAGCTGCCCACGCTGCCGACATAGCCAACGGGCTTCCCGGAGCTATGGACTGGGATAATGCTATGAGCAAAGCCCGTCATGATCTGGACTGGAAAAAACAGATAGAATTATCCATTGATCCAGAAAAAGCAAAGCGCTACCGAGAATCTGCAGCTCCTCTCGACAGCGATGTCTGCTCTATGTGCGGTGAGTTCTGCGCGATAAAAAGAAGCAATAAAGTTTTGGACGGAAAAGAATAAAATGTTCAAAGATAAACATCTGACAATACCCGTGATACTCTCAGGCCTTATACTCGGTTTTTGCTTTCCGCCATTCATAAGCAGTTACGCAGTATTGCTGCTGCTGCTGCCGTTCATTCATGCGCTTTATCTGATGCCTGATAGATCTGTTAAATTCGGTTTCCTTTTCGGGCTGTCGCTTTCTGTTACTTCATGCTACTGGATATTTTATAATGCAGGGGCCGGAGCAATGTGGGTCAGGATCGTATCAGGATTCGGTCTTTTTATAGTAAACGCTTCATTCTATGCAGTATTCGGCTTACTTTATAAAGCTTCTCAAAGAATTTTTAAAGATAAAGCTGTCTGGACAATTCCGGTACTCTGGGGCGGAATGGAACATCTGATGCTTTTCGAAGAAATGGCGTTCCCATGGACATTTCTCGCACATTTATTTACAGGAAAAACAGAATTTATTCAGATCGCGGAATTTACCGGAGTGATCTCTGTTTCGATGATAATGATCTTCATTTCAGTTCATTTCTATATCGGCCTAAAATTTATCTCTGAAAAACGATATTACACCGCGTCTGTTGTTTTACATTCTGCTCTTCTTATAATTTTCAGCCTGATATTATTCGGTCATTTCAGAATGGCTCATTTTAAATCTGAAACCGGAAATATGCCTGCGATCAGAGCCGCAATGATTCATCCCGGACTTGATATCGAAGAAAAGTGGAAAACCGAAAATTTTGAAAATATAGTAAATAATCAGATTTCTCTGACTGAACAATCCTTTAATGAAAACCCGGATCTGATCATATGGGGAGAGAGTAATTTCCCGAAATATATGGAGCATAATCCGCAGAATATTCAGAATTTTATTTTATACAGCGCAGAAAAAAAAGTTGATCTCTGCATCGGTTCTTTGGGATTCGACTATTTTTCCGAAAATGATTCGTATAAAAAATACAACAGTGTGTTTTTCTTTGATCAGAAAAATCGTGTCAAACGATACGATAAACGAAAACTTGTACCTTTCGGCGAGAGCTTTCCTTTCGCATGGTTTTTAACTTTTTTAAAAGAAATCTCTTTGGGACAGGCGAATTTTGATAAAGGTGAAAATAATGTACCTTTTAAAATGTCGAATGGAGCCGTTTTTCACCCTAACATATGCTATGAGGCTATTTTTCCGTACTATAACGCAAGTTTAGTCAGAAAAGGATCTCAATTTATTGTTAATGTATCGAATGATGCCTGGTATGAAGGCACAAAACAGATATATCAGCACAGCAGATTCAATGTTTTTAGAGCTATTGAGAACAGAAGAAGTATAGTCAGGCTTGCCAATAAAGCCGAGAATTCACTTTTTCTGCCGTCAGGAGAACAGCAGATCCAGTTTAACGCAGTAAATAATATTTACAAAGTTGTTACTGTACCTTTGAACAGCAAATTAACATTTTTTACACAATACGGTAAATATTTTGCCCGATTGATCATTTTTATTAATTCAGCGCTTATGATTTTTGGAATAGCACTTTACATCATACATAAAATAGGAAAGAAATGAAAATAATATATCTCTTAAAATACGGCGAACTGATGCTTAAAAAAAATAACAGGCGTTTTTTTGAAGATATGGTTATAAGAAATTGTCTTGGCATTTTAAGGGAACATGATATAAAGAAAGTTAAGCTGTTCGGAAGATTTCTGCTTGAAGCCGAAGTAGAGAATGAAGCAGAAAAAGATATTATCACGCATAAATTGAGCACAAGAATATTCGGAATAGCAAGCGTCAGTCCAGGCCATGTAGTAGAAACTGATTATAAAATCATATCTGAAGAGTGTTTGAAACAAGCTGAGGCAGTAATAAACACCGAGAGTCCCGTTACTTTCAAAGTTGATGTTAACAGACCGTTCAAAAATGTAGAGATGACCTCTATCGAATATGCTGCTGAACTCGGCGGAGATATACTTGATAAATACCCTCATCTGAAAGTAAAACTGAAAGACCCTGACATGACGATATATGTAGAGATACTTCAGGATTTTACGATAGTTTATTCAAAAAAATACAACTGCCTCAGAGGATTACCTGTAGGAACTTCCGGCAAAGTAGGATTACTTCTTTCAGGAGGAATAGATTCACCAGTTGCCGGTTATCTTGCTCAAAAAAGAGGCTGTTATCTCAACTGCATATATTTTCATTCGCCGCCGCATACATCCCAGAAAGCTAAAGACAAAGTTTTCGAGCTGGCAAAAAAACTTCTAAATTTCCAGAACCATATCAGAATCTTTACCGTAAATTTTACTGAAACGCAGCTGATGTTCAAAAAAAATACTGATGAACAGTATTTCGTAGTTCTCGGCCGGAGAATGATGATGCGCATAGCCAACGAGATCGCGCGGAAATACGAATTCAAAGCGCTGATCACCGGAGAAAATCTCGGTCAGGTATCCAGTCAGACCCTGGAAAATCTGCACTGCATAAATTTCGTTGCCGAACTGCCGGTTTTAAGACCTTTATTAACTTACGACAAAGAAGAAACTATCGAACTTGCACGCAGGATCGGCACATTTGACATTTCGGTTCTTCCGTATGACGACTGCTGCACCCTTTTTCTGCCTCCGAATCCTAACACAAGATCAAAGATCTGCAATCTTGAAAAGGAAGAAGCAAAACTTGATTACCGGAAAATAGTTGAAAAAGCAGTTGATACTGTAGAGATAATTGATTTATAATACAACTAACAAGGAGGACATTTATGAGAAATACACGAAAATTCATTCTGCCGGCCATTTTGATGCTTGTCGGATTGGCTTGGCTTTTTTCAAAGTTAGATATTTTCACATACGATTATTTTTGGACTATTATCCTTTTATTCATTGGTTCATCTATTCTTGCTTCAGGAGGATTCAGAAGAGGTTCTTTCGTCTCGGGGATGTTCTTCATCGTATGGTCATTATTGCAATTCCTGATTGACATTAAAATAATGATTCCCAATGTCCTGTACCCGCTGCTTCTTTTATCACTCGGTGCACTTCTTCTTATAAACAGATCTGATTTGATCCCCGAGAAAGACCGTGAAAAAGAATGGAAGAAAGATAAAGAGGAAAACTTATAATTTTTCTCTGTGTACGACCGTGGCTGATGCCTGAGCCGTCGGAGTTACGGTCACCTCGCAGATCTGTACATGCGCCGGTAGGCTTGCTGAATAAAAAACGATATCGGCAATATCATCCGCCGTCAAAGCTTTTAATCCCTGATAAACCTTCTTAGCTCTTTCCTTATCCCCGTGAAACCTTACCACACTGAAATTGGTCTCGACAAGTCCTGGCTGAATATTCGTCACTCTGACCGGAGTATCGACAGTATCAATCCTCAGACCGTCGCTGATGAGTTTTACGGCTGCTTTAACTGCGCAATAAACAGCTCCGTTCGGGTATGCTGCAACCCCAGCGATCGAACCGATATTTATCACATGCCCTTTCTTGTTTTTGATCATTAGCGGAACAACATTCCTTGACAGATAAAGAAGCCCTTTGACATTCGAGTCTATCATTTCGTCCCAGTCATCAATGTTCCCTTCCTGAAATTTTTCCAGCCCCAAAGCACCGCCCGCGCTATTGATAAGCACTTCGATCTTCTGCCATTTCTTCGGGAGTTCATCTATTACCGTCTGCACTTTAGCTTTATCACTTACATCAAGCTGATAGGTCAGGATCTCAGTATCATATTTCTTATTCATCTCTTCAGCGACTTTGATAAGCTTTTCTATGTTTCTTGAACAAAGGATCAGCTTTGCACCATTTTCCGCAAATTTCTCAGCGCATGCTTTACCGATACCGCTGCTCGCTCCGGTAATTAAAACAATTTTATTTTTTATTTTTTCCATAGAAAGTTCCTCCAAATAATTTATTTCTAAATTTAACCAACTATCTGTTTAAATTCAATTCGAAACATGAAAAAAACTAACATTAATCATTATACAATTTTGTTTTTTGGATTATATTTAAGAAGGGGAGTATATGAAAAAAATGAAATGGGTCATCGTAATAGCGATGTTTTTGTTTAGTATTTCGTTTTCGATGGATTACGAAACAAAAATTGTAAACGGTTATAAGGTAGTGAAGGGCGAAAGACCTGCTATTGATCTTTCAAAAGTACCTGCGGATGCCTATTATCCGGGCAGAATATCGATCAAACTAAAGTCGGAAATGGATAAATTTATTCATGATGATGTCATTCTGACAAAATCTAAGGATGGAGTACTGCACACCGGAGTTGAATCTATTGACAGGATCAACTTGAAATTCAGTGCCGAAAAACTTAAACCTCATCTGTATGGTCTATACAACTTTTCTCCGGCATCAATGGAACATCGAGAAAGACACAAAGCATGGGGATTCCATCTTTGGATGGAAATCACACTACCCATTGACGCAGATATAATCCAGGCTGTAAAAGAATATATGGCTCTTGATGAAGTAGAATTTGCTGAGCCGTATTACATAGACAAATTGTATGAACCTGTTTCTAAGTCGCCATATACACCTTCGGTGCCTTTTAAGTACAACAGCGTTCCTAAACTTACTGTTAATGATACCCGTTTTTCTGAACAGTGGCATTACCATAACACCGGACAGAACGGCGGTACTGTTGACTGCGATATTGATCTTCCTGAAGCTTGGGATATCGAAAGAGGCAACACAAATGTGATTGTAGCAGTACAGGATATGGGTCTTCAGATCGATCATCCTGATCTCGCTGGGAATATCTGGTCGGGTATAGGCTATGATTTTCAGGCAAATAACGCAACGATTGAGGCCGGAGATCACGGTTGCCACACTGGGGGAACGATCTCGGCAGTTACCAACAATAGTACAGGAGTGTCGGGAATCGCAGGGGGAACAGGCTCCGGAGACGGAGTCAGACTGATGTCAGTTCAGGTTTATGCCCCTGACGGAACAGGCGGAGGAAACACGAACCTTCCATACATTTATTCTGCTGATAACGGAGCGGCTATCTCCCAGAACAGCTGGGGTTATACTTCTGTGGACTATTATGTGCAATCTGTTCTTGATTGAATTGATTATTTCAATGCTAACGGAGGCGGAACGGTGCTTGACGGTGGTCTTACTATATTTGCCGCAGGAAACAGCAATGCTACAGGCAACTGGTGGCCGGGATGTTATTCTGGAGCGATGGCTGTCGCAGCAACCACCTATCAGGATATTCGTGCCAGCTATTCCAATTACGGCTCATGGGTTGCGGTATCCGCACCCGGCGGACAGCAAAGTACTAGCACTGATCCGAAAGGAGTGCTAAGCTGTATATCGGGCAGCACTTATGCATTCTATCAGGGAACTTCAATGGCTTGTCCTTACACATCTGGAGTTGCAGCACTTATAGTTTCTCTTGCACCCGGAGTTTTTTCAAATCAGGAAGTAAGGGATATTATAGCGAATACTACTGACCCGATTGATGCGCTAAATCCTACTTATGTCGGCCTGTTGGGAACAGGCAGAATCAATGCGTATGCTGCTTTGAATGAAACTTTGGGTATGCTTTCTTATGTTGAAAGACCTGCAAGTGTTATTGCAGATGCCGTAGATATCAATCAGATTGATCTTGACTGGGTCAAAAATGCAGCTAATGACGATGTTATGTTAGTTTATACAACCAATGGTATTTTCGGTACACCTGTGAACGGCGTAGCTTATTCAGTAAGTCAGACAATATCCGGTGGCGGAATCGTTATATATACTGGTTCCGGCACTTCTTTTAGTCATATGGGATTGACAGATTATACTGATTATTATTACAGGGCTTATTCTTATGACAATTTAGAAGAGTACTCCGCTCCAAGATCAACAACTGCCACAACTTTAATGGCTCCAATGTCACCTTCTGCGGCATCATTGGGCTTTGAAAACAGCGGATCTATACCTGATGGTTGGACACAAGATGGCGGTTGGACATTTGTAACTACAGCAACTCGACCGACCGCTCCATCCGAGGGATCATATTTCGCCCGTTTTGCTACAGTAAGCTCGACAAAAAAGATAGTAACTCCTAGATTTGACCTTACTACTCATACAGGCGTAACGATCAATTTTGACTATCTCGTTTCAAGCAGAAAATCCGGACCTAAAACTTATTACGACCATCTGAAAGTTTATTACAAAACAAGTCTTGCAGGATCATGGGTATTATTAAGCCCCGACTATTCAGGAGCCTATACTACATGGCAGACCGCAACTCTTAATATCAGCGATGCGGTCAGAACCAATGATTTCTATTTTGCATTCGAAGCGATCGAAACGGCTCAAATCGGTTATGGTGTTAGTGTTGATGACATCGTAATTAACGGGACTAGCGGGAGCACACCGCCTGCAGTACCTACCCTTGCATTACCGGCGAATGGCAGTTCAACTTCCGATCTGACGCCTACATTTGACTGGAATGATGTAGCAACCGCTACTTCATATACTATTCAAATTGATGATGCTGCAGCTTTCACATCGGTTAATTACACAAATTCTCCTACTGTGAGTACTTATACACCTGCCGCAAATTTACCAGTTGGAACTTGGTACTGGAGAGTTTTGGCGACTAACACTTATGGTTCAAGCGCTTACACAACAGGTTGGTCAGTAGTTCTCGGTACTCCACCATCACCAATGATGCTTATTTCACCTGCCAACGCAAGTTTAACAACTGACTTGACACCAACATTTGACTGGAGCGACGCAGCAACAGCTACTTCATATACTATTCAAATAGACAATGACATTGCATTCGGATCTGTTGATTACACTAATTCTCCAACAGTAAGCACTTATACATTAGTGACTAATGTTGATACTGAATCTTATGTAACAACTGCAGATCAG
>Ga0066600_10000214_pt1 | contig 22263 bp, 18 predicted proteins | sample Lowcelwee11metaG_FD_59486 | JGI IMG/M metagenome (GOLD analysis project Ga0066600, IMG submission 59486) | Freshwater pond sediment microbial communities from the University of Edinburgh, under environmental carbon perturbations - Low... | ecosystem: Environmental > Aquatic > Freshwater > Pond... | reverse complement strand
AAACAGTGCCCGCTCTTATCGCAGCTATAGAGCGCTTCGATACATTTTTTTTCGATCCTCATAAATGTCGTCTACAAGCAGAAAAATTTTCAGAAGAAGAATTCAGTCGTCAGTTTCATCAGTTCGTGATAAATAAATATAATGAATTTTCAAAGAGACATCAATGAAGGCCGTTGTATTAGCAGGGGGAGGAGGAACGCGCCTTTGGCCTCTTTCTAGGGAAAGTTTTCCCAAACAATTTATCCACTTTGGAGATCACATCTCCCTTCTCCAAAAAACCATTCAAAGACTTTTAAGAATCCCTTTTATTGACGATATCATCATTTCCACAAATTCAACCTATGAACTTCTTGTCCGTCAACAAATCAGAAAAATCTCACGTTCTGAAAAAATCAAAATCCTTACAGAGCCATGCAGAAAAAATACAGCTCCAGCGATTTGTTTATCTCTCCAATTTCTTCAGACTTTTTGCAAAGCAAGCCCAAATGAAGCAATCCTTGTCATTCCTTCCGACCATTTAATGGAACCTGAAGAAACTTTCTCCCAAGCGCTTAAACAAATGGAAGAAGTCGTAAACGATGATCGCATTATTACTTTTGGCATTCAACCTACAAAACCAGAAACAGGCTTTGGATATATCCGCATTGGGAAAATGTATAACAAGCACACCTTTGAAGTGGCTCAATTTGTAGAGAAACCCGACTTGCAGACTGCCCAAGAATACATAAAAGATTCTTCCTACTATTGGAACTCCGGAATGTTTTTATTTTCCATAAAAACATTTTGGGAACAACTCAAAACTTATGCCTTGATTTTAAGCCAATCTGTTCAAGATACGTATCAAAAATCGGTCGAATGTTTTCATCAAATGCCCGAAGTTTCGATTGATTATGCACTCATGGAAAAATCTTCTAAAATCCTCGTTTGTCCTCTAAATATTTCTTGGTCTGATATCGGCTCTTGGGACAGTCTTTATGATGTGATGGAAAAAGACATCAATAAAAATGTAAAAATAGGTCGTGTTTTAGATGTCGATACAAAAAACAGCCTTATCATAAGCGAAAAAAGACTTATCTCAACGATCGGCCTGGAAGACATGCTAATTGTCGAAACAGCAGATGCCATTTTTATTGCAAAGAAAGGGGAGTCGCAAAAAGTTAAGTTCCTTATTCAGGAACTTATCCGCAAGGAGAGCTTGGAATTATAGTCGTTACGAAAGATCAGGGTGGCAAAAAACCAAAAAAAGACCATTGTAGGGATCAGAAGAATTGCTCCATCAGAGATAGCAACCAAAAGATACAAAAGCATACCCATTGCAATACTTGCTCGAATCTTATCAAAAGGACAAGAGATCAAAGCCAAAAAAATAGGTCCGAACATTGCAATTAAAAAACAAACAAGTCCTAGCAACCCGAAAGAATTCAAAATTCCAACATAAACCATTTCACAAATCCCCCCAAACGGCTCAGAAGAGAGAAAATGAGGAGAACAAATCAACGACAGTTGTTCGATTCTTCCCCCCAAATTTGTATCAAAGAAAAATTCTAAATTCAGCCCATAAAACACCGATAACCCGCCCAAAAAGATGCCGCTTAACAACAGCCCGCTTACTACTTTTACAACAAATAATTTTCGATTTTCAGCAATAAAAAATGGATATAAAATCTCAAAAGCCAACAAACCAATCCATACAGTTCGAGAAAATGTCAGAAAAAGAGCCGTCTTAACGCAGAATTTATGCCAAAATTTTTTTTCTAAGTAACAATAGAGCGGCAAAAAAATCAAAATACAAACACCAAATATATTTCCGTTATTGTAAGTAGAAACCAACTTAAAAAAGTCACCCCTATTATTGCATTTAAACGCAAGGTTTCCAAAATCACCCCAATTGGTTGTCAAAAAAGGAATTTCTAAAAATTTCCCAGCCCATTGCTTAAGAATGAAAAGAAAAATGCCGTAACAAGCCACAAAAAATATTCCCTTTTTAAAACGGGAGAAAAATACAGATAGGTCTAAAGTCTCAATGTCATTTGAAAATAAAATGAACATGGCCCAGGGGATGAAAAAAAAAGTAACAAAAAAAGCAATCCCTGCATCAAGGCTCAAAACTCCATTAACTAATATGGTCGCCAAAGAAATGAACTGAAAAGGAAGAAGACAAGAAACTGCTGCATAACGGGGTATTTGAAAAATCCATTTTTTTCGAAAACATGCAGCCAACGCAGCCATTCCAAGGAATAAATAACCCCACGTAATCGGGAAATTCCCGATTTTAAACCCTCCCTTAGGGAAAACGAACAAAAACAACCAAAGCAAATAGTGCATTTTTGGATCTACTATTGCACTTTGATCAAAAATCCGCTACCATTTGACGAATTGAGGTCATTTCCATGGCTAAGGCCCTCGTAATTGTAGAATCTCCCGCGAAAATTAAGACCCTTCGCAAATTTCTCGGACCAAAATATTTTTTTGAATCTTCTGTAGGTCATATTCGCGATCTGCCTCAAAAAGAATTTGGCATCGACACTGAGCATGATTTTGAACCGACCTATGTCACCATGCCTGACAAAAAAGAGGTCATCAAAAAACTGCAAGATGCAGCAAAAAAAGCAGATATCGTTTATCTCTGCCCCGACCCCGACCGAGAAGGGGAGGCCATCGCTTGGCATATCGCCTCTATTTTACCTAAAAACACAAAAATTCAACGCGCCTCTTTTCAATCAATCACCAAAACCGCCGTTCAAGAAGCCCTTAGCCATCCTCGCGATATCGACATGGATCTTGTCAATGCGCAGCAGGCCCGGCGCCTCCTCGATCGTATTGTTGGTTATAAAATTTCTCCCATCCTGACGCGCAGAGTCAAAAGGGGAAAAAGCGGAACATCTGCCGGCCGAGTACAATCTGTAGCCCTAAAACTTGTCGTTGAAAGAGAAAAGGAAATCTCTGCATTTACTCCTGTAGAATATTGGACCTTAAGCTCTCTCCTTCTCCCCGTAAAAGGAGAAATTTCCTTTTCCGCCTTTCTCCACTCAGTCGATGGAATCAAGGTCGAAAAAGAACAAATCGCTGACAAACCCTGCTTTTTAATTTCCAATAAAACAACGGCTGATGAGCTTGTTATCCGACTTAAAAAAGCCCAGTATAAAGTTGGCGAAGTCGATCAAAAAGAAAAAAAGAGAAATCCCGTTCCTCCTTTTATTACCTCTACGCTACAACAGGAGGCAAGTCGACATTATGGATTCTCCGTTTCGCGCACTATGGGAATTGCGCAAAGCCTCTATGAGGGAATCGATATGGGGCCTGAAGGCTCCGAGGGTCTCATCACATATATGAGAACAGATGCGGTAAGCGTTGCCCCTGAAGCAATTGCTGCAGCAAGAGAGTACATTCAATCTCATTTTGGCCCAGAGTTCCTCCCAGATCAACCTAAAATCTATGCGTCCAAGAAAAGTGCCCAAGAAGCGCATGAAGCCATCCGTCCAACAAGTTTACAAAGGGACCCCGAAAGCATTCAAAAATATCTTTCTATTGATGAATATAAAATTTACCTTCTCGTCTGGCGCAGATTTATCGCCTCGCAAATGAATCCCGCCATCTACGACACGGTTTCTGCAGACATCGAAACAGATCAAAACCTCACTTTACGAGCCACGGGATCTGTAATTAAATTCAAAGGGTATCTTGCCGCCTATGAAGAAAAGAAAGACCCCTCCTCTGTTGTTGAAGAAGATGAAAACGCAAAAATTCTTCCTCCTCTCGTACAAAACACTTCGTTGATATTAAAAAAAGTCGATTCAGTTCAGTCTTTTACTAAACCTCCTCATCGCTTTACAGAAGCTTCTTTGGTAAAAGAACTCGAACGCTTGGGGATTGGGCGCCCATCAACTTACGCCTCTATCATGAATAAAATTCAAAGCCGCGAATACACAACTAAAGAGCATCAAGCCCTAAAGCCTACAGAACTTGGCCAAGTGATCTGCCAAATGCTCGAAGAAAACTTCCGCCCGATTATGGATGTGATGTTCACAGCCCAGATGGAAGATCAACTCGAACAAGTCGCCGAATCGAAAAAAAACTGGAAAGAACTCATCAGTAATTTTTGGCATAATTTTATTCCGCTTGTCGAGAAAGCAGAGAAAGACGCCCAGGTCCCAAAACTACTCACCGATCTTGATTGTCCTAAGTGTAGCCACAAACTTCAAAAAATCTGGTCTCGAAATAAATATTTTTATGGCTGTTCTGACTATCCGACTTGCCCCTTCACAGCACCAATAGAATCCCTTACATTTAATAAAGAAGATTACGATCCTGATTTTGACTGGGAACAAGCCTGCCCCATCTGTAAATCTTCGATGGTTTTGCGCCACGGTCGTTTTGGCCCCTTTCTTGGTTGTTCTAAATACCCAGAGTGCAAAGGAATCATCAACATCCCTAAAAAAGGGGAAATCGTCTACAACCCGGAAGACCTTCCTAAATGCCCTGCGATTGGTTGCGATGGACACCTCACAGCTCGTAAGTCCCGCTTTGGGAAAACATTCTTCTCCTGTTCTAATTATCCAGATTGCGACGTCATTGTCAGCACTCTCGATCAAATTGAAGAAAAATATAATGCCCACCATCAAAAAACACCGTATGTAAAAAAATCTCGCTTTGGCAAAGGCAAAAAGAAAGAAACAGCAGAGCCTGCAAAAAAAAGAAAAACAGCATCAAAGAAAAAATCTACCCGGACACAACCCGCGCTTCCTCTTTCTTCCGAACTTGCCGCAATCGTTGGGGCAAAAGAGTTAAGTCGTCCAGAAACAACAAAAAAAGTATGGGACTACATCAAGCTTCATAAACTTCAAGATCCGAAAAACAAAAGACTCATTCGTCCAGATACAAAACTTGCCAAAGTCTTTGGATCAACAAATCCCATTGATATGATGAAATTAGCTGGAGTCCTTAGCAAACATTTTAAAACTTGATTTTCTGCACTCTTATATGGCAATTTGGTTACTTGAGGGATTTTAATGATACATGAAGAATTCACAGAAAGTCAGACTAAAATTCTTGAACATTTCGTCACAAGTACATCTAGCGATATCTTTGCCTTACGCAATTTGCCAGAAGTGATCAAAGGAGCCCTTTTTTCCCGCTATTCCCGCTCTTCTCTTGGTTTAAAATCACTCCTTTTAAAAGAATTTATCCTCAATGAAGACACAGCTTTTGCATCTATTGTCGGGAAATATAGCGATCAAGAAACAGGAGAAACACAGGCTGTCGCAGTCCAAAAAGCACAAAGCTTTTACGATCGAATTCTTGATGGTTACGGAGATGATTCGATTGGAGAGCTCGGAGGCGCACATCTCGCTGTAGAAAACATCTCTATGCTTGGAGCAAAAGCCATTGAAGATTGCCGCCTCGGAGGATCTCCTTTAGAAAAATCGACAAGATACGTCTACTTCGATCAGAAAATCGATGGTCAGTATTTATTCTATCGCGAACCTATTCTTATGACCTCTGCCTATCGCGATCTCTTTTTAGAAACAAGCATTCATTTATTCGATATCTATAGTCAATTGATTCCTCCATTAACTGCACATATCGAACAAGGATTTCCCAAAGACCCTGCCGTTTCAAAGACCGCATATACAGCTGCTTTGCGCGCCAAAGTACTCGACTGCCTACGAGGACTTCTTCCCTCTAGCACCCTGACAAATATGGGTGTATTTGGCAATGGTCGCTTTTTTGAAACCCTTTTACAAAAACTCCACTGTAATACACTTGCGGAAATGCAAGAAATTGGAAAAAAATCATACCAAGAACTTACGAAAGTCATCCCTTCTTTTGTTCGAAGAGCGGAGCCTAGCCACAAACACAATCAAAGTTTTGCGCAATTCTATGAATCAATGCAAAGCGAAATTCGCCAAGTTACAAATAAATATTCAGCAGATATTCCAATAAAAAAACAAATAGGCGTCCGTCTTATCTCGTTTGACAAACAATCTCCATTAAAAGTAGCAAGCGCTCTTTTATTTGCTCATACACAATGCTCTTTAGAATCCATTGAAGAGAGATGCAATCAATTATCAGAAGAAGAGATTAATAATATTCTTGAAGCAGCCTGCTCTTCTCGAGAAAATAGGCGCCATAAATCCCCAAGAGCTCTCGAGCACGCTTCCTTTACATTTGAAATAATCTCTGATTTTGGAGTCTATCGCGACTTACACAGACATCGCACATTGACACAAGAAAGACAGCTTCTCTCATGCAACCATGGCTATTACACGCCTCCGGAGATTGTGGGAACTGAAATGGAAGAAATTTACACAAAAACTCTTGAGAAAGCCAAAATCGCCTACGACAGAATTGCCGCAGAACTTCCTGAAGAAGCGCAGTATATGGTTCCTATGGCATATAATGTCCGCTGGTATTTCCATATTAATTTACGCTCTTTGCAATGGCTTTGCGAGCTCAGGTCTCAAGCAGCAGGACACCCCAGCTACCGACTCATTGCCCAAGAACTGGCTCATCAAATCAGCAATGAAATCCCTGCCTTTGAGAGATTTTTTAAATTCGTTGATTTCAATGGCTATGAACTCGGTCGACTCAACGCCGAGATTCGTCAAGAACAAAAAATTCGTGTTTAAATTAAAATCTGATTTTCTTCCTGCAGGCGACCAAACTGCGGCCATTAATCAACTCATTGATGGCATCCACTCACACAAAAAAAACCAAGTTCTTCTTGGGATCACAGGCTCTGGCAAAACATTTACTATGGCAAATGTTATCGCAAAGCTCGAGAAACCAACCCTCATTCTTGCCCATAATAAGACGCTTGCCGCCCAACTCTTTCAAGAATTCAAGAGTTTTTTTCCTGATAATGCCGTTGAATATTTCGTCTCTTATTATGATTATTACCAACCAGAAGCCTACATCGCTCGTACAGATACTTACATCGAAAAAGATCTTGCTATTAACGATCGAATTGAAAAAATGCGCCTGAGCGCGACACGATCTCTGATTGAACGCAAAGATGTATTAATTGTTTCTTCCGTTTCCTGCATCTATGGCCTAGGCACACCTGAATACTATAGCCAAATGATGCTTAGCTTAGAACAAAAGCAACAAGTACGTAGAGATGACGTTCTTTTGCATCTTGTCGAGCTCCACTACAAACGAAGCGATTATGAGCTAGCCAGAGCCACATTTCGTGCACGCGGCGATGTTTTAGAAATTGTTCCTGCATACGAAGATGACCTTGCCTACCGCATTGAATTTTTTGGCGATGAAATTGAGCGTCTAAGCGAAATTGACCCCCTCACAGGAAAGGTGAGAAAACGACTTGATAAAATCACTATTTATCCAGGATCTCACCATGTGACCCCAGAACATATCCGATTTACTGCTATGGACTCTATTCGCAAAGAGCTCCAAGAAAGAATCGCTTATTTTGAGAAAGAAAACCGTCTTGTAGAAGCGCAGCGCATCAAAGAAAGAACCAGATATGATTTAGAAATGATCCGAGAAATCGGCTTTTGTAAAGGCATTGAAAACTATTCTCGCCATTTTAGCCGAAGACAACCGGGAGATCCCCCTCCGTGCCTTCTTGATTATTTCCCCAAAGATTTTCTTATGATTATCGATGAATCGCATCAAACACTTCCCCAATTGCACGCCATGTATAATGGGGATCGCTCTCGCAAAAATGCTCTGATTGAATTTGGCTTTCGTCTTCCCTCTGCTTTTGATAACCGTCCTCTAAAATTCGAAGAAACCCATGCACACTTCCATCAAGTCATCTATGTTTCTGCGACGCCCGGTCCCTGGGAAATTCAAGAAGCTGAAGGGGAAATTATCAAACAAATCATCCGCCCAACCGGTCTACTCGATCCTGCAATTGAAGTGCGCCCTGCAACAGGACAAGTCGATGATTGCCTTGAAGAAATTCGTATTGAAACAGAAAAAGGCGGTCGCATTCTTGTGACCACTTTGACCAAAAAGCTCTCTGAAGATCTTTCTAAATATCTGAACGATATTGGAGTAAAAGCAAAATATCTCCATTCTGATATTGAAACCCTTGAGCGCATTCAAATTCTCAATGCTCTTAGACTTAGCGAATTCGATGTCCTTGTCGGCATTAACCTTCTTCGCGAAGGACTCGACCTTCCTGAAGTTTCTCTTGTTGTGATTCTCGATGCCGATAAAGAAGGCTTCCTGCGTTCCGAGACAGCCCTCATTCAAACCTGTGGAAGAGCTGCCCGCAATATTAAAGGCCGCGTTATTCTCTATGCAGATAAACAAACAAAGGCAATCCAAAATACCATCGCCATCACTCAAGAACGAAGAGAGATCCAAGAGGCCTATAATCAAGAAAATAATATTATTCCCCGCTCTACCAAACGAGAGCAATCCATTTCCCTCGAAAATGCCTTTGGCATCGCCAACGCCCCGCCAGTCCTCCTCAAAGCCCCCCTTATAGATACCCAAAATATTGAAGCAAAAATCAAAGAGTGCGAAGCCTCCATGCGTAAAGCCTCCAAGGAATTGCGCTTCGAAGATGCGGCTCAAGCTCGAGACCTTATGCGTTACTATCAAAAACTTGAAATGCTATAGAGGGATCGGAAAGCGATACTTGTTGAAGAAGCATTTCTTAAGGCATGTTCCTCCCTTAAAAACCCATGAATCTCTCGTCTGAGGATGGTTTTGAATTCCAATCAGTATCCATCCTAAAACGTAGTCTTTTTCAATCGTAGAGGATTGTAATCCGTATTCTTTTGCTTTTCGAGCAAGTTCAAATTTGTTAATCATCGAAATCCCTCTTCTAATCCTTCAGGAACCCATAATCTCCATTTTTTGATCAGGCGTTTTCCTTTTGATGCTGGGTCTAGTTGCGAATTTCCCTGGCTCAAATGACTTAAGCATTGTGTAATCCAACGCGTCTCATCAGGCTTTATTTTTGATAATACGAACCCTAAACGTTTAAAAATCGCCTTGTTGCTCATCTTCTCTGCATATTGGATCAAAATGTTTAGATCGCATTCACTTGAAGAGAGATATTTTTGGAAAAAGTCGACCACTGAACGAATTCCTCCTCCAATTGATGGATCATCAAACATGTCTATGATCGTCTTATGAGGATCCGACACTTGTACTTTGATCTGATCTTTCCAAACGGACTTTAGCCCAAACATTTTGTCGGACGCTGATTTTTTTATCAAAAATATTAATCCTGCAATGGACTGCTCTTTTTGATTTAGGCGTCGAGAAGTAAAGACGATAGTTGATTCGAAAATTTGCTCGGTAAAATCCCAATGTTTGGCTGCAGACCATCCCCCAATATAGCAAGGGGGAAAGATCTGTGATGCTATTACCCATGGATCGAGAACGTCTCCATCTAGAGTTTCTGCCGCTATATCCACTGGGAAATATAGCCCTCTCCTGACCCTTCGTAGCCAGCCATTTTTTACCCATGAGGACAGGTATAGCCTTGCCTGTTCTCGTGAGACGCATAATGTCTCTGCTACTAAACCTACTGATACACAACCTTTTGAATTACGAAGCACGTTTGAAAGCCTCTTACGAGACAATTTGCCTAGTCCCGCCAACTCATCCATAGTACATCCAATGCGTTGATCATATGCGAAAATCCATATTATTCATGAATTAGATATACCATAAAGGTATATTTTAACCAAAGAAAACAATCTTTTTTAGCTATTTATGATGATTGTAGTGTACTACAAATTTTGGATCTCTTGCGGGAGGAATGCGGAAATCTCTAAAATAAAAATATCTTTATAAGCGCTCCCCTCTAAAACATACAGACCGAACCCGGAAGCTCTTGACTTCCGAGTAGCTTCCGGGTTATCTTCCGGGTACTTACTTTGAGAAATGTCATGATAGAAGAGTTGCTTCAGCAGGAAGAAGGGAAAACCCTAGAGTTTAAAGAGAACAGCAAGAGCTTGGACAGGATCATCCATACGATCATCGCGTTTGCGAATACCGCAGGTGGAAAGGTTCTTATTGGGGTCAAGGATAAGACGAAAGAGATTGTTGGACTACAAGACCCGGTCCAAGAAGAGATGCGACTTGCAAACGCAATCGCAGATTCTATAGAACCCCTTTTCAATCCAGACATTCACGTAGTGTCGTGGAGGAATAAGGAATTTCTGCTCATACAAGTTCCCCACAGTGTAGGCCCTTACTATGCCAAGGCCAAAGGGTTGAAAAAGGGAACCTACATTCGGCTCGGATCTACAAATCGACTGGCAGACGCAGCCATTTTAGCAGAATTGGAAAGATTGGGAGAGAATGAGTGCTTCGATGAGATGCCGACCACTGGCTGCTCAATCGAAGATCTCGACCTCGATGCCATAAAAGCATGCTTTAAAAAAGTGAGCAAGAAATTCGAGGAATCTAAAGCCTTTTCCCTTCATTTGTATCTGAAAAAACAATCCAAATTGATTCCAAGCAAAGGGGCTATCCTGCTATTTGGTAAAAACCGAACGGAAATTTTTCCTCATGCGACCATTCGCTGTGTTCGCTTTTCAGGGATAGTCAGGGATGAAGTCTTAGATCATCAGGATGTCGACGACTATCTCCCCCTGGCTTTAGATAAAATTACATCGTTTGTGCAACGCAACACCAAATTGGGTGCAGAGATTGGTCCATCAATCCGAAAAAACATCGCAGAATATCCACCCGTTGTAGTGAAAGAGGCTGTTACCAATGCTTTGATTCACACCGACTACAGTGCCGCTGGGAGCCAAACCCAAGTGGCTATTTTTGATGACCGAATCGAGATCACCAATCCAGGGGCTCTACCTTTTGGCCTCAATATGGAAGATGCTCTTCAGGGAGTCTCTCAACTGAGAAACAGAGTCATTGGTCGGTGCTTTCGAGAACTGGAGTTAATCGAGCTGTGGGGATCTGGCCTGAAGCGAATGATTTCTCAATGTCAAAAATCGGGAATAGCTATTCCGAAATTTGAAGAATTAGGTCATTTTTTCCGTGTTACCCTATTTAATCAGAGGGAGACAGTTCTCGTTGTCCGTGGCTGGAGAAAAGACTTAATAGATCTGATTGCAAAACGAAAAGAGGTCGCTACAAAAGATGCTGCGACCTTTTGGAAAATCTCAGATCGCGCTGCAAGGGTTCGGTTAAAGAAAATGGTCGAAGAGGGTTTGCTTGCTGAGATTTCGACCCATGCCTTTGATCCGCAGAAAAAATTTATTCTTAGAGAACGCCATAGTGTCAAGGAAGGAAAAATTCTGTGAATTCACGAATAAAGAAATTTCTGTCGTATTACAAATCTTATACCATTATGCATTAGGGAACTGTGAAAAAAGATCTGGGTGAGAGGATTTGAACCTCCGACCTCTTGCACCCCATGCAAACGCGCTAGCCAAGCTGCGCTACACCCAGATAAAGATAATAAAAATTAGCTTCTTAGACGTTCTAAAGCTTTTAAGGCACTTGAGGTTTCTCCATCTTCGATATAATCAGAAGAAACAGCCGAGACTCCCTCAAATTGAAATTCGGACTTTTTAAACTCTTTTAGTCCATGACGAGCACATTCCTCAATGATTTTTTCAAGAGAATCTCCAGGGTTTAATTCTAGTGCTGTAATATCAACAGAAACAGAGGCGGAAAGAACAACTCCATTACGAAGGCCTTTGACTTTAAAATTTGCGTAAATCGCGCCTTTCTTTCGGGCAATATTAGTAAAACGAATCAAATTATTCTCAGCCAAATCTTTCATGCTTCCTCTCAAAAATCAGGCTAAATGTTATTCTCCAAGAATCTTTCTGTCAACTTGAGTTTCTGTTGTAAATGACCGAAATCTCCCCTCTTTGGTATACTCATCTTTTGCAACTTTTGTAGAAAAAGTTACAAAGTCGAGGTATAGTTTCTTTTATGTTCTCTTTAAATAGTTATGTAATTGTTAAAGAACCTGTGATTCCTTTGTACCTCGCTCCTGTGGTCGATACCGAAATCAACACCCAAGCAACTTATGGGACTCTCGTAAAGACCCTCGAAACGACACAAAACGGCTGGATAAAAATCAAAACCCCAGATGGCGAGGAAGGATGGTCAAAGACATCATATCTAACTGAACATAAAAATGTTACGGAAGAAAAAAACGTACGAGCCATCAAAAACTTCTTTGCACATGTATACAAAATCAATAATACAACTCTCCCCCCCATTTTAACACTTCCTTTGGGTGCGCCGATTCACCTTGTTGACCCTCTAGACACGGCAGAAAGGTGGCTACCCATTCTTCTTATTTCTGGGGAAACGGGGTGGATTCAAAGGGGGGATGTTGATTTTTTCCCGGAACCAAAAACTCTTAATCACCTCATTGCTTTTGCTAAAAAATTTCTAGGCCTCCCTTACACGTGGGGTGGCGTTTCCACATATGGATTTGATTGCTCAGGCTTGATTCAATTTCTTTTTAAACAGCTGGGTGTCTTGTTGCCGCGCAATGCACGGGATCAAATCAATAGCCCCCTTCTTATGTCGGTCGAAAAAGAAAACCTACAGGCCTGCGATCTGATTTTTTTTGGCGAAGAAAAGATCAATCATGTAGGTCTTTATTTAGGAGATGATATATTTCTACATGCAGGAGTACGCGATGGAGCCCCTTTAGTTATGATTAGCTCTCTAAAAACAACCAAATATACTTACCAAGCAGCCAGAAGGTTAATAACCTCAGTTTTTGGTTTGCTTTCGAGGAAAGAGAACCCAAAACTGAGGTTAATATGAAATCCCCCTGGGAAAACCTCCTTATCGATGAATTCAAAAAACCGTATATGAAAGATCTTAAAGATTTTTTAGATACAGAAAGAATCTCTAAAACAATTTACCCTCCAAAAGAATCTATTTTTGAAGCATTCAATCAAACACCTTTTGACCAAGTAAAGGTGGTAATCATTGGACAAGATCCCTATCACGGCCCAGGTCAGGCGCACGGCCTTAGCTTCAGCGTGCCCGAAGGCATTGAGCCGCCCCCTTCTTTAAAAAATATTTTTAAAGAACTAAAAACAGATTTAGAAATCACTTCACCCTCTCATGGATGTTTAGTTTCTTGGGCAAAACAGGGTGTGCTTCTTCTCAATTCCACATTAACTGTCAGAGCAAATGAGGCAGGTTCTCATCAATTCAAGGGTTGGGAGCAATTTACAGATAAAGTGGTCTCTCTTCTTACTGAAAAAACAGATCCTATTGTCTTTTTGTTATGGGGGAAATCAGCATTTGAAAAATTGCCAAATAACAAAACTCCACACCTTGTTTTGACTGCGCCACACCCCTCTCCTCTCTCTGCTTATAGAGGTTTTTTTGGCTGCCGCCACTTCTCCAAAGCAAATACCTTTTTAAAAAAACAAGGAAAAACAGAAATTAATTGGGATTTGTCTCTTTGAAAAATGCAAAAATAGCCCTTGCTTCCGTATTTTTAACTTTTTTCATCGATACCTTATGTTGGTCTATTGTTTTTCCCATCTTTGCCCCTTATTTCCTCGATTCTAACAACGCTTTATTTGATGCAAATATTTCAATGTCTACAAGAACCATTGTTCTGGGGTTATTTCTTATGGCCTTTTCTTTGGGTCAATTCCTTGGGGCTCCTATCATCGGAGAATATGCAGATCGACATGGGAGAAAAAAAGCCCTCGCTTTGAGTATTTTTTTCACTCTTTTAGGGCTTGCTCTCACAGCCTGGAGCATGGGGAATTATTGTCTTTTTTGGCTCTTTGTGGGTCGATTAATGACAGGAATTTTTGCCAGTAACACAGCTATTTGTCTTGCGAGCATTACCGATTTAAGTGAAGACAAACAAATAAAAGCAAAAAATTTCGGGTATTTTTCAGCTCTTGCCGGGATCTCTTTTGTTACAGGCGCTTTGATTGGGGGAATTCTTTCTGATTCAACAATAAATCCTTCCTTTTACCCAGGCCTACCCATTTGGCTTGCCTGTGGACTTACCTTGATCAATTTGCTCTTTGTTCTAATTGCCTTTAAAGAAACAATCCGCAAGGAGAGCGCAGAAAAGTTTCAACTTTTTACCTGCTTTCAAAATATTAAATTAGCTTTAAAAACAAAACAAATCAAAACGATTTATACGATTTATTTTCTCTTCCTTTTCGCATGGACGATCCTTTTACAATTTATCCCTGTTGTTGTTGTGAAAAATTTTGGATTTACTGAGTCCAATATTGGAGAGTTAGCTCTTTTCGTGGGGATTTGTTGGACAATTGGCTCTGGTTATTTAAATCAATGGCTTCGGTTTCGTTTTTCAACTTCGCATATTCTAAGGGCCTGCTTCCTAATTTTTACAATTCTTTCTGCTTGCGTTGTTTTACCTCAGCATATCTATAATATTTTACTATTAACGGGTCTCTGTGTTGGTATTGGTGGAGCAATTTGGCCCCTTTGCACCAACATTATTTCCAATCTTGGAACTCTAGAAACCCAGGGCAAAGTTCTCGGAATGAGCCAATCTGTTCAGTCTCTTGCAATGGCCATCGCTCCTTTAGTTGGAGGGATTGCTTTCAAGATCTCTTTAGAACTTCCCTTCTTTCTTGGCTCTGCAGCGTGTCTTGCAGCAGGAATCATTTATTGGAAAAAATAATGTCACTTCCCACAAACATTCAAACAACAATTGATCAGATTTTAGAAAAAACAACACCTTCTGTTTTGCGTAAAGCGCGCGAAGTTTTAACTGAAAGATATCGACAAACACACAACTCTGCTTTAATTTTTTCTGACGAAGCGGGAAGACTTGCTTATTTAGCTACCAGATTTCCGGCAACATTTGCCGCTGTGCGCTCCGTAATCACAGAACTTCTAAGACAAAATCCAGCTTTCCTGTGCCAAAAAATTCTCGATCTAGGAGCGGGTCCTGCAACGGCTTCCCTTGCTGCGATTGATCTTTTGCCACAAATCAATGAGATTGTTCTTGTTGAAAGAAATCTAGATGCAGTGAAACTTGGAAGACAACTTCTTTCAAACATTTTTACACATAAAACAGAATGGCTCTGTCAAGACTTACTAAAAATAGAAAAATTCCCCGAAGCAGACCTTGCAATTCTTTCCTATTCTCTAGGAGAAATCAAACACTTTGAACCTTTGCTTGAAAAACTTTATAAAGAAAAAATCGCAATGCTTGCCATCATAGAACCCGGAACACCCTTTGGATATCAAAATATTCTGCGGGCAAGGCAAAGTTTACTTCGACTGGGAGCACATATCATAGCCCCGTGTCCACATACAAAACCGTGTCCACTCAAACAAAATGATTGGTGCCATTTTTCAACTCGTCTAGAAAGAACAAAACTACACCGCCTTCTTAAAGAAGGCTCTCTTGGCTACGAAGATGAAAAATTTTCTTATTTAATCGTTTCTTTTACACCGATTACAACAAAACCTGCTGCAAGAATCTTACGCCACCCCCAAAAAGGATCCGGCCATGTACGTTTATCTCTTTGTACTCTTGACGGAACTGTTGAAGAAAAAACCATCTCGCGCAAAGACAAAGAGGCCTATAGAGCTGCCAAAGACAGTGAATGGGGAGACCCCTGGTTGTAGCTAATGTGGAATGCCTGTTCATAACTTGTTCACAACACGTTCACAACTTGTCAACAACAGATCCTTTGTTCAAAACTGGCAAGTTGTGAACAAATTGTCGACAAGTTATGAACAGGCATTTTCTCAGGAGTTGTTGACATTTCCACAACGACTAAAGAAGAAGAGTATTCTCTATATATATCTATATATTCTCTTTTGAGTGTGCGCAAACTTGTGGACACTCCCCTTTGACGATGTGTATACTTCCTTTGTATGTGGACATCTTCTCAATTTTTCTCTCTAGAAAAGTTTCCTCATCCCGTTCTTTTTAGAGATACCCGCTTCGCTTGGGATGCATTAATACATCTGAAAGATTTTTTTCAAAAAACTTCCTTCAAAATAAAAATCCCAATTCCACAAACGGTCTCACTTGTAAACAAGCAATGGATTTCCATTGGAGAAGGAACTGTTATAGAGCCTGGTGTTTTGATTGAAGGACCATGCATCATAGGAACACACTGCCAGATTCGTCATGGCGCTTTTTTGCGGGGTTTGGTGGTGTTGGGAGATCATTGTACTGTTGGACATGGCTCGGAAATTAAAAAATCGATTTTGATGAACGGCGCTGCCGCTGCGCATCTTTGTTATGTGGGCGATTCAATTTTAGGTACAAAAGTAAATCTTGGTGCCGGTGTGAAATGTTCAAATGTTCGTCTCGATGGTCGAGAAATTGCAGCATGTCATGAAGGTGTTCGGGTTGAAACGGGTTTAAGAAAATTGGGAGCAATTGTTGGCGATGGTGCTCAGATTGGCTGCAATTGTGTTCTGAATCCAGGAACGTTCATTGGTCAAAAAAGTCTTGTTTATCCTTTATTGAATATTGGCGGTTATATTCCTTCTTACAGTCAGGTGCAAGCTGTTCGTAATTGGATTGCAAAACCAATGCCAGAAACGATTTTACAAAAGCTTTTGAAATGAATCTTGAAGAATACAAACTTTTCTTTGAAAAAGAGCTTGATAATTTTATTGAGCAGATGGGGGAAAAGGGTCCTCTTCGAGACGCTTGCGGTTATGCATTGAAAAGTCAGGGTAAAAGATTGCGACCATTGGTTGTTTTGATGACGGCGGATGCAATAGGTAGTTGCAATACAATGCCCGCTGCAATGAGTGTAGAGTGTTTTCATGCGGCCTCTTTAATTGCAGATGATCTCCCCTCAATGGATAATGATGCATTTCGTAGAGGCCGTCCTTCTCTCCATAAAGCCTTCGGAGAGGGTGCTGCAATTTTAGCAAGCTATACGCTCATTGCGGCCGGTTACGGGGGGATTTATCAAAATGCGAAGATCATGCAGCAACATCCAGTTTTTCATGCAACAGCAAACCAAAGGGCTATTGCTTGTTTGGAGTCTGCAACTCGATGTGCAGGTATGCGAGGGGCTACACAGGGTCAGTTTTTAGATTTATTTCCTCCAGATTCCTCCTTAGAGACGATTTTGGATATTATGTACAAAAAGACGGTGACTCTTTTTGAAATTTCTTTTCTTTTCGGATGGTTTTTTGGCGGTGGTGACTTAGAAAAAGCTTCCTCTTTACAGCTTTGCGCCTATCATTTGGGAATGGCCTTTCAGATTGCTGATGATTTAGAGGATTTGAATCAAGATGCTCCGAAAGAGTTAGCAATCAATATTGCTGCAGCTCTTGGAAAGGAAAAAGCGATTTCTCTTTTTGAAAAAGAAATCGCTTTATTTGAACAAACTCTCAAAGAACTCCGTCTTTGGACAGAGTCCTTTCAAGAGCTTTGTGAACGATTAAGAAGAAGACAGAGTCTCTTCGCGGGAGAGGGCTTTTTTAACAGCAGCTCCCTTTGATGTTAATTTTTCATAGATTAGCTTCTCGATTTCTTCAGCAATCTTTGGGTGATTTTTGATTTCTTCTCGTGCAGCCTCTCTTCCCTGTCCAAGTCTATGAGACTGGAAACTAAACCAAGTTCCTCGTTTTTCAATGATAGCAGTCTCCACTCCAACATCGATGAGTGAACCGATATGGGAAATGCCTTCATTGAACATGATGTCAAATTCTGCAGATTGAAAGGGAGGGGCGCATTTGTTTTTTACAACCTTGACACGAACGCGCGATCCAACATCAGATGTGTTGTCTGCATTTTTAATCCCAGAAACGCGACGAATGTCCATACGAATGGAGGCATAGAATTTCAGCGCGCGACCACCTGTTGTTGTTTCTGGATTTCCAAACATAACCCCGATTTTTTCACGAATTTGGTTAATAAAAATTGCACAAGTATTGCTTTTTGAAAGAGTGGCTGTGAGTTTTCTTAGAGCTTGGGACATCATTCTTGCTTGCAGCCCCATGTGTTGGTCCCCGATTTCCCCTTCTAGTTCTGATTTCGGAACCAAGGCAGCAACTGAGTCAATTACAATCACATCAACCGCATTGGAGCGAGCGAGCATTTCGGCAATGTTAAGAGCCTCTTCTCCACAATCTGGTTGTGAGATGAGTAAATCATCGATATTGACACCAATTTTTGCTGCATAAGATGGATCGAGAGCGTGCTCTGCATCAATGTAGGCTGCGACCCCACCATTTTTTTGGGCGCTTGCAACAATATGTGTTGCGAGTGTCGATTTTCCTGAAGATTCAGGACCGTAAAGTTCAATAATACGCCCTCTAGGGATGCCACCAATACCTAAAGCGATATCTAGTGAAATGGCTCCTGTTTTAATAACGCTCATTTCGTGGGCTGCAGAGTGTTTGCCGAGCGACATAATCGCTCCATCACCAAACTGTTTTTGGATGTGAGAGATCGCAAGCTCGAGGGCTTTTTTTTTGTTAGTGTCAGCTGTGGGTTGTTGTGACATGAGGCTCCTTGGATTTAAGGTTTGTTAAACGAAGTATAGAGAAAAAAAACAAGCAAGACAAGATTCGTGTCCGTTTATGAAAAATAACTTTTTCTTTTTCCTTCTTTTATTTTGTGTTAAAGAGAAGTTTTGAGGGCTTTTTGGAGAGGTGTGTGTGATTTTAGCTGGAGATATTGGAGGGACAAACACTCGTCTTGCCCTTTTTGAAAAAAATAAAATGCTTGTTGAGGAAAAATTCTCGAGCCAAAAATATAAAAGTCTTGAAGAAATCATTCAAGAATTTCTACGCAAACAAAACAAAAAAATTTCAAAAGCGGGCTTTGGTGTAGCGGGTCCTGTACAGAACGGACGCTGCCAAACAACAAACCTTCCCTGGTTGGTAGATGCAGTCCATTTAAGCCGAATGCTTCAAATTCCCCGTGTTGATCTCTTAAATGATTTAGAAGCAAAGGCATATGGATTGAGGATGTTGAAAAAAGAAGAGCGCTTTCTTTTACATCCCGGTAATTTGGATCAAAAAGGAAATCAAGCCTTAATTGCCGCGGGAACTGGTTTGGGTGAGGCAGGTCTTTACTGGGATGGAACACAACATCATCCTTTTCCTTGCGAAGGGGGACATACAGATTTTGCTCCAAGAAATGCACTAGAAATCGAACTTTTTATTTATTTACAAAAACAATTTGGTCACGTTTCTTATGAGCGTGTGGTTTCTGGACCTGGGCTTCATTTATTGTATCGATTTTTTATAGAAACAGGAAAAGAAAAAGAGTCTTTACTTGTTCGAGAGGAGATGAAACAAAAAGATCCTCCACTTGTGGTGTCTGAGTGGGGAAAATTAGATAAAGATCCCGCGTGCGTTCTCGCTTTAGATCTATTCCTTTCTCTGTATGGAGCGGAATCGGGTAATTTAGCTTTAAAACTCCTCTCTCTTGGTGGATTTTATATCGGAGGTGGTATTGCTCCTCATTTAATTGAAAAAATGAAAAAAGGGTCCTTTCTTCCTTCTTTTATGAATAAGGGACGTTTTAAATCTCTTCTTGAAACAATTCCTATTTGGATTATTTTAAATGATGACGCTTCTTTGTTAGGTGTCGCTTATTTTGTAGGACAAATATGAGCGATGGAAAAATTTTAAAAGAAAGAGTCATGGGGACAAGTATCCCCCCAAATGAAAAGTGGGGCCCCTATGTTGCTGAAAGAGGATGGGGAACTGTTCGTGAAGATTATAGCGCGAATGGAGATGCTTGGAATTATTTTCCGCATGATCATGCTAGATTAAGAACGTATCGCCGCGTAGAAGATGGAATCGCAGGAATTTCAGATCGCTTTCAGGTGCTTTTGTTAGCTCCTGCTTTTTGGAATGGTCAGGATCCAATTTTGAAAGAGCGCCTTTTTGGACTGAATGCCTATGAAGGGAATCACGGAGAAGATGTTAAAGAGATTTACTACTATTTAGATGCAACACCTGATCACAATTATCTAAAATATCTCTACAAATATCCGCAAAACCCTTTTCCTTATGATCGGCTTGTTGCAGAAAATCAAAAAAGAGGTGTAAAGGATCGGGAATTTGAATTGATCGATACTAAAATATTTGATGAAGACCGATATTTTGATATTTTTATTGAGTATGCAAAAGTGGATGCAGAAGATATATGTATCCGCATTGAAGCGATCAATCGGGGCCCTGTTGCCGCTCCACTTCATATTTTGCCTCATCTATGGTTTCGCAATCAGTGGTCTTGGGGCTTAGAGCCAACTCCTCAACCGATGATTACAAAAGGCGAAGGGAATTGTTTAATTGCAGACGATACCGCGCTTGTCTCTCCAAAATACCTTCTTTTTGATTATCACTTAGGCAGACGCTATCTTTACTCTTCTCCAGAGGGGAAACCGATTTTTACCAATAATGAATCAAATCAAGAAGCGATCTGGAAGACTCCAAATAGTTCTCCTTACGTAAAAGATGCCTTCCATCGTTTTTTGGTTCAGAAAGAGATAGGAGCCATTAATCCAGAGCCCTATGGGACAAAAAGTGCATTTCATCATTTTTTCCCAAGCATCCCTTCAGGGAAAAGCGTCATTGTAAATCTTCGTTTTTCTCCAAAGGCTTTGGAAAATCCATTGGATGTTGTAGAAGCGACCATGAAGAAAAGAAGATCTGAGGCCGATACCTTTTACGCATCCATTCATCCAAAGAAAGCAACAGAGGAAGAAAAAAAGATTCAAAGACAAGCTTTAGCGGGCCTTATTTGGAGTAAACAAACCTATCTTTATGATGTAGGAAGCTGGCTCGAAGGAGATCTTGGGGAAAGACCTCCCAAAGAGCACAAAAAAATTCGCAATACTCATTGGAGACACATTGTTTCTATGCGCGTTTTTGCGATGCCTGATAAGTGGGAATATCCTTGGTTTGCTGCGTGGGATTTAACATTTCATGCCCTTTCCTATTCTTTGATTGATATAGAATTTTCTAAGTATCAGTTGTGGCTTCTTTTATTTGATCAATTCCAACATCCAAATGGAGCCATCCCCGCTTATGAATGGGAATTTAGTGATGTAAATCCTCCTGTCCAAGCTTGGGCCGTGCTTAAAATTTTTGAATACGAAAAGAAGAAATTCGGTCGAGAAGATTTTGCTTTTTTGGAGAAGTGTTTTCATAAACTACTCTTAAATTTTTCTTGGTGGATTAACAAGACAGATCCATTGGGAAATAATATTTTTGAGGGAGGGTTTCTTGGGATGGATAATATTGGATTTGAGGATCGTTCGCAAAAGCTTCCAGAAGGATATTGCCTGGATCAGGCAGATGGTGCTGGTTGGATTTCTCTTCTTTGTTTGAACCTGATGAGGATGGCGTTAATTCTTGCGAAGAAAAATCCGATCTATGAAGGATTGGGTATTAAATTTTTCAATCATTTTATCTATACCACAGCAGCCATGCGCAAAGGATACTGGCGCAAATATGACATGTGGGATCAAAAAGATGGATTTTTCTATTCGTTTTTACGCCACCCAAACGGTCAGGTAGATAAAATTCGAGCCCGCTCTCTTGTAGGGGTTATCCCGTTTTTTGCCTGTGATGTCTGGGATGATGAAGAACTAAAAACATTTCCTGAATTTTATTTAGCATATCGATGGATGACTGAAAAACGCTCTCATTTGACATCTAGTTGTATTCAAGAGATTTCCCATGAGTCAGGAACGAAGCATCGGTTTGGTCTTTTAAATGAACAAGAATTGGAGCATTTTCTAAAGAATATTTGGGATCCAGAAGAATTTCGTTCAGATTATGGATTAAGAAGCCTTTCTAAGTATCATGAAAAACATCCTGTTAAATTGCATCATTTCACGCTTTTCTATGAACCAGGAGAAGCAGAAGAAAAAATAAAGGGAGGCAACTCGAATTGGCGTGGACCCATTTGGTTCCCATTGAATTTTCTTTTAATTGATACATTAACACGTCTACAAGGCGCTTTTAAAGACACGATACAGATTCAGGTTGGAAATGAACCAAAGGTAAATATTGGGCAAATGGCGGCCTCTTTTGCAAATCGTTTGAAGAATCTTTTTAAGCAGGACGCACAAGGAAATCGACCCATGTATGGGGATTATGAGAAGTTTCAGAAGGATCCTCATTTTAAGGATTATTTTTTCTTTTATGAACATTTTCATGGAGACTCGGGCCGTGGCCTTGGCGCTTCACACCAAACTGGCTGGACGGCCCTGATTGCAAATCTTATTGACCAAATGCAAGATTAGAAATTCCTAAGGAGAGTAGACCTCTTTCGATATTAAGGTTCTGTCGATTTTCGGGTTCTTTTGAGCCGATTTTCGA
>Ga0066600_10000205_pt1 | contig 22646 bp, 13 predicted proteins | sample Lowcelwee11metaG_FD_59486 | JGI IMG/M metagenome (GOLD analysis project Ga0066600, IMG submission 59486) | Freshwater pond sediment microbial communities from the University of Edinburgh, under environmental carbon perturbations - Low... | ecosystem: Environmental > Aquatic > Freshwater > Pond... | reverse complement strand
ACGATGGGGGTGGTGGCCAGGGTGTTGGCCATGATGGACGTGTACATGCCGGCACAGCCCCAGGCCAGTTCCTCGCAAACGATGGTGTTGACCAGGGTGGACAAACCCGCCCCATTGTATTCGGCCGGTATGCCGGAAGTGAGAAAACCGGCAGCGAAGGCTTTTTGCATGATTTCGAGAGGGAATTCATTTTTTTCGTCGTATTCGTGGGCGTTGGGGCGCATTTCCTTTTCAGCGAATTTGTGGGTCTCTTCCTTGAATGCCAGGTGTTCTTCATTTAGGGCAAAATCCATTTTCATCTCCTCATATTTTGATGGTTTTCATCTCGTTCAGCACTTCCATGGCGCTTTGGAACCTCTGTTCGCGTTTTTTTTCCATGCATTTCTCAATAATGTAACACAGTTTTTCCGGAACATCGCTGCGGTATTTCTTGATCGGCGGCACCGGATCGAACAAATGCTGGTAAAAAATGTTCTCGCCCTTAAAGGGAACGTGGCCGGTGGTCAGGTGAAACAGTGTGGTTCCGGATGAATAGATGTCGGTGCGGTGGTCGACCGGGATGCCCTGGATCTGTTCCGGGGACATGTAATATGGGGTGCCGGTAATGATGCCGCTTTCGCCCTTTTTTTGATCGCCCAGGATTACGGCCAGGCCGAAATCCATGATCTTGATCTCCTTCTGCTTGGTGATCATGATGTTATGCGGTTTGATGTCACGGTGAATGATGCCCTTGCGGTGCGAATAATCCAGTGCTTTGAATAGCTTGATAGCGATGAACACGATCTGCGATGGGGAAAAAACTTTCTTGCGGCGGATAAGGTTCATGAAGTTTTCGCCTTCAATGTATTCCATGGAGATGAAGTAATCGTCCTTGATCTGGCCCACGTCGTAAACGGTGACGATGTTGGCCTGGGTCAGAGACGCCGTGGACCGCGCTTCGGAAAAAAAGTGTTCCAGGTTGCGCTTGTCGGTGACCAGGTTTTTGTTCAATATTTTCAAGGCCACCACCCGCTTCAGGACCATATCCTCGGCCTTGAACACCACGCCCATGCCGCCTTCGCCGATCTTTTCTACGATGCGGTACCGTTCGCTGGAATCTTCGCTGATCAGCTCCATCTCTTTGTATTTCTGGATCAGGTTTTCCACGTCCTTGATCTTCTGATGCACATCCTTGAAGGAGTAGTCCTCGGTTAGGATCATTTGGTAGATTTCAAAGGCCTTTTTGAAATTCCCCGCGTTTTCGTAGGCCTGCCCCAGGACGTAAAACCACTCTATGTTGGCTTTGTCGATCTGGTTTTCGCCGAGCAATTTTTCGATTTTTTCGATCACCAGCTGGGGCTTGCGGTTTTTTAAAAAAATATTCGCCATGTTGGTGATGGCGGTGTTAAAATCGGGCGAATCGAAGGGAACAAGCTGGAAATTGGACAAGGCGCGGCGGTCGTCATCCACTTTGATGAACGAAGCCCCGGCCTTGAAGTATTCCTGCGCATTTTCGTATAATTCGCCGGCTTTTTGGAATTTCCCGTATTTGAGTGATATGTTGGCCGCTTGCTTCCATTCCCGGCCCATCTCGAACATCTTGGCAGCTTCCTCTTCGTTATTGTCCTTTAAGTAGTTTTCGGCCGCTCCTAAAAAATTCTGGTTCATGAAATAGCAGTGGGCCGCCTTGGCGAATTTTTTATCCCATTCGAAGAGCTCGGCCGCCCGGGTATAGTCCTCCCCTTTTAAAAACCATTCGGCCGCCTCCAGGGTGTTGCCCTTGGCAAAGGCGTTTTCGCCGCGCAAAAGATAGGCGATCTTGGGCTGGTTCAACTGTTCGTACATTTCGGCGGCCTTAAGGGGCAGCTGGGCCCTTTCAAAGTTCTTGGCAGCATCGGAGATCTTGTTCATTTTGATCGCGAGCTCAGCGGCCTTTTCGAATTTTCCGTATTTGATCAGCAGGTCGTACGCTTTTTCCAATTCGTCAAGCTGGGTATACAGATCAACGGCTTTGAGCAGTTCCTGCTCCAATTGCTTGGAATTCTGGTAGCCTACCGTGGTGTCAAAACTGGTGATGAACCATTTTTCAAAATTACCGGCGGCTTTTTTAAGATTGCCGCCCTTTTCATATATATATGCCGCTTTTTTATAAAATCCTTTTTTTTCATAAATCTGGGCGGCCTTTTCATACCTTTCATGATTGTAGTATAATTCGGCCGCCTCCTGGAAGCGGTTGCTGTTTTCCAGAACGATTCCGGCGGCTTCGATGTTTTTGCGCTTGAGCAGCAGCTTGACCAGGTTGTCGCTATTGCCGCTTTTTTTGTATATTTCGATGGCTTCGCTTTCCTTGTTAAGTTTCTCCAGCAATTCGCCCATGACGTCGTATTCCTGGCCTTCATTATAGGTCTGCAGGGCTTTTTTGAATTCGCCGATTTCTTCGTAGATTTTGCCGGCCTTAAGGAACATGTTCTGTTTGCGGGCTCTTTTGGCGTCCCGCTCCATGTAGGCCTTTTTGGCCAGCAAGTAAAAAAATGATTCAAAAAACGATTTGTTTTGAAAAGCGGACACTTTGGCGGTTTTGAGAACCTGATAGATGACCTTCAAAATCAGCACCATGGCGCCGACGATGATGATCAGTTTTGTCCAGGGGTTGCTGTTGATAAAACTCAGTATTTCATCCATGTTTGCAGAAAAAAGTATAGCAAACCTTGGCCGAAAAAGCAATTGCAAATTGACATTCACATATATAGCAAATATAATCGTTGCTAGCGAAAGCGACTGGAGCGCAAAATGGACCCTCATTTCGGCCAATTTGGAAGAATGGGTTTGTTTTTGTCAATTTTTCTGCCCGATTTCAAGTTTGAGAAACGTGAATTCAATAAAGAAAATTCGGATCAACTGATTTATTACATTGTCAGCGTTTTGGATGCCCTATTCAAGGCGGAAAACCTGGCCCGCAAAAAAAATCTTCAACTCCCGGCCGAAAAAGTGTTTTTCGGCAACGATGTCCTGCACACCTTGGCAAACATCATCGTCTATTTGCAGACGTTCAATACCCAGGTGTTGAGCATGAGCAAAACAGAAAGGCAGACGCTGGTGTTCATTTTAGAAAATTTGTCAGACTACCTGAGAAACAGCCGCCTCCAGGCCGAGGACAGGGAGAAGAAGAATCTGTTCGCCGACTTTAAATTCTGGATCGAAAATCTGTTCAAGCTTTTCGACCAGAAGATCAGCGGCGCGGTAACGGCCAGTAAAAGATTGCCCGCAAAAACCCTTTTGCCTCCTCAGGACGTGCTGAATAGCGAGCTGATCTATGGCAACGCCACGTTGAATTTCAGCCTTTTTCCCTTTGTGATCTTTCAAAACGAGCAGGTCTTTTTTTTGTCGCAGCCGGCCGAAAAAGAGGTGGTTTTCTGCAATATCAGCAGCGGGTTGGAGATCGGCCTGAACGCGGAAAGCGTTCGGCAAAAAATATTGGAATTTTATCTGGCCAATTTTTGTTTTGCCGAATTGGAGCGGATCCAGCCGCAAGGGTTGAAAGACGCCGGCGGTTTTTTGGGCAAATGGCGGGAAGTGGCCTCCGCCTATCGCAACCAGCAACTGAAGCTGTTCACTGAAAGCCTGATGCAGCTTGAAGAAATTGCTTTCGAAGATTTCAACATGCCCCTGATTTATCTCTTGCAGATCAGGAATCTTGCCAATTTGAACCGGGCCCTGGAAATGAAGCGGTTGCTGCAGAAATTTTTGCTTTTTTATCCCTTTTACGCCGAAGGGCACGAGATGATGGGGGACGTGTATGCCAAGGAAGAAAACATCGAACTGGCCCTGAATTTTTATGAAAAGGCGCTTTTGATTGCCCAGAGCAAAAGCCTGGGCGATAAGATCAAAAAGATCAGGGAAAACATCGATAAAAACAAAAGCAAGCCCGAAGTTCAGAAAAATGACGCTTTTTTTGATATCACCGAAGCCGTGATCCAGAATGAGGAGAGGATCATCGGCCGCGGCAAGGAACTCCGGCAAATGATCGAGATTCTCATATCCAATTCGAAGAGAAACCTGCTGCTGATAGGCGAGCGCGGGGTAGGCAAGTCGGCCCTGATCCGACTGCTGGCCCAGAAAATCATTTTCGAGGAAGTGCCGCCCGCATTGAAGGGAAAAAAGATCAAGGAAATCAATTTTGTCACTTTGCTCACCGGCTCGAAATATCGCGGCCAGTTCGAGGAAAAGGTCTTGAAACTCCTGCAGGAATTCAAATCGCAGAACGCCATCCTGGTGCTGGAAGACATGCATTTGATGATGTCCACCGGGGCCGCCCGGGGCACATCGCTGGACCTGGTCAATATCCTCAAGAATTTCCTGCGTGACAATTCCATCCAGGTCATTGCCAGCACCGATTATGAGGAATACAAAAACACCATTGAAAAGGACAATTCGCTGTTGGGTTACTTCCAAAAAATAATTGTCAACGAGCTGTCCCCCGAGGGCACGCGGAAAATTCTTAAGAATTTAGTAAGCCAGATGGTCGCCACCGATAACCTGCTGGTCCCCAACGAGATCGTGGAAGACATCGTCGAAAGCGCCAAAAGGGATATCCGGGAAAGGAAACTGCCCGATTCGGCCATTATGCTTCTGGAACGGTGCATCGCCAAGGTCAAACTGAAAAACATTTCCGTTCAGGCCGGGCCGCTGAAGGTCGAAGAATCCGATGTGGTTGAAGTATTGGCCGATATCGGAAATCTTCCTGAAACCAACATCTCGATTTCTTTAAAGAGCCGCCTGACCGCGCTGCGGGCCAATATTTTAAAGAGAATCGTCGGCCAGGACGAAGCGGTGGCCAAGATGGTTTCGTCGGTGATCACTTCCAAACTGGGTTACGACATCAAAAAAAATCGGCCGGACGGCGTGTTCATGTTCATCGGACCGACCGGGGTCGGCAAAACCGAAACCGCCATCGCCCTGAGCGAAGCCCTTTACGGCAGCCAGGATTACCTGATTCGCATTGATATGTCCGAATACATGGAAAAATTCACCTATTCTCGCTTTGTCGGTGCGGCGCCCGGGTATGTGGGGTACTATGACTCCAACCAGCTGACCGACAAGGTTCGGCAAAATCCCTATTCGATCATTCTCCTTGATGAGATTGAAAAGGCCGACGCGCAACTGTTGAATATTTTCCTTCAGGTTTTCGATGCCGGTCGCCTCACCGATGCCCGAGGCAACGTAATCGATTTTTCTAAAACCACCATTGTCATGACCTCCAATATCGGCACTTCCCTGTTTTCAAAAGCCAACATGGGTTACAAAAACAGCCAGGAAGGAACGCAGGTTTCCCGGGCCACCCTGATCAAGTCGCTGAAAAAGTATTTTTCCCCGGAATTCCTCAACCGCATCGATGAAATCATCGTTTTTCGCCATCTGCATGACGCCGACATCAAAGCCATTATCGACATCCATTTGCAGGAGGTGCGCCGCGACCTGGAAAAACAAGGCAAAGAGCTGGTCGTCAGGGACGATGTGCTGGCCCACATCGCCGCCAAGGGGTATTCACTTGAATACGGTGCGCGCAACCTGACCCGGGTACTGAAAAAAGAGCTTTTGGAAAAGATTGCTTATCTGTCGCTGGAAAAAGAGTGGGATGACGCCCGCTTCCTGATCTGCCGGCTGCATGATGATGAGATCGAGATCATTCCCGAACCGGCAACGGCCGCTCTTTCGGCTGAGCCATTGCTGGCCGGCGCCAAGGAAGAATAGCCGTAAATTTTCAAGGCCGCTTTGTTTCTGGAACGGATTCCTTCAGTCGGAAATGGTCAACATTTCGTAATATTCGGGGGGTGCTTCGCGGATGGCAATGCCAATATTGTTGGAGGCCTGGTTGGAGACCATTCGGCTGATCCAGCGGATGTCGCCCTTCAGGCTGATGACTTTGCCGCCGATCTGCAGCCTGATGTCGACCGTCTGGCTTTGCGGCGGCCGGCTCATGGATATCTTGATCCCGTTTTGGGACATGTCAACCACGATCGCGGGTTTGTTTTCCAGGCTGGAGAGCATCCTCTTGCGAATGCGCATTTCTTTCCTTTTTTCCATGGCGACCTCCCCATCTCTACTGTCAACGTGAAACGTTACCTGGTGCCATTATAAACCTATTTCATATTTTTTCCAAAAGCAATAGCCTGCGGCTGCATTTTCAAACCCTCGGCCATGAGCAGAAATCCAGTGACCAGCAGAGTCAAGCAGGCGCCGGGGAGAATGACCATCATCGGCTTGTCGAACAGGTGGCCGCGGCCGGCGTCAATCATGCCGCCCAGGGTCGGCAGCCTCGGGTCCAGGCCAAGCCCCAGAAAATTTAAGCTGGATTCGGCCAGGATTGCCGCCGCGATACCTGAAACGGCTTGGGTCAGCAGCAGGGGGAGGATCAACGGCAGCATGTGGCCCGTGGCGATCTGCCAGGAAGAGGCGTTGAAGCCGCGGGCGGCCATGATGAATTCCTGGTCCTTGATTTTCAGGATTTCGCCGCGCACCAGGCGGGCGTAGCCCACCCAGCCGCTGACCACCAGCGCGAAAATGAGATTGATGACACCCTGGCCCAAAAAAGCGATCAGGGCCAAGGCCAGCAGGATGCCCGGGAAGGCCAGGATGAAATCGGCGCTGCGCATGATGCACAGGTTAAGCAGGCCGCCATGCCAGCCGGCCAAAAACCCAAGGCCGGCTCCGATGGCGGCAGCGATAAGGACAGCAGCCAGGCCGATGATCAAAGAGACCAAAGTGCCGAATGCCAGACAGGAAAGCATATCTCTTCCCAAAGCATCTGTGCCAAAAATGTGGACTCTCGAAGGAGGGCTTAAGCGCTGGTCCAGATGCAGCTGCAAACCGATCCCCTGGACCACGGCCAGGCCGGCCAGCACGATGCCCAGTCCGGCAAAAATGATGATGCCCAGTCGGAGTTGGAGGTTTTTCTTGTCAATCCGAATCATGGCCGATTCTGGGATTAATGAACGGATAGGACAGATCGACCAGGAAATTCAGGATGAGATAGAGAGCCGCCATAAAAAGGACCGTTCCCTGGATCATGGAAAAATCTCGCTGGCGGATGGCGGTGATCAGCAGGGTGCCGAGTCCCGGCCAGGAAAAGATGCTCTCGACAATGATGGCTCCGCTTAACAGGGCGCCCAATTGCAGGCCGATTATGGTGATGATGGGGATCAGCGCATTTTTAAAAACATGCTGCCGGAAGATTTGCGCTTGGGAAAGCCCCTTGGCTCTAGCCAAAAGCACATACGGCTGCTGCAATTCCTTTTTTAATACCGTGCGGATCATTCGTATCAGGAAGGCGCTCAGGGAAATTCCCAGTGTCAAGGCCGGCAGGACAAGAAATTCAGCGCCGCCGCTGCCCGAAATTGGCAAGAGCTTCCATTCCACTGAAAAGGCAATGGTCAACAGAATGCCGAGCAGAAAACTGGGCACCGCGAGTCCGGTTGCCGAAAAAATCAAGGCCAGCGCATCCCAAATACTGTTTTTTTTGAACGCGGCCATTATGCCCAGCGGAAAAGCGATTGAAATGGCGATCATCGTGGACGCCAGAGTCAAAAAAATTGTATTGGGCAAATATTTCAGGATGGAGCTCAGCACGGGTTTGCGGCTGATCAGGGATTCCCCGAGATCCAAGACAGACATTCTTTGGATGAAATGCATATATCGCACGGCCAAGGGCCGGTTCAGTTTCAAAGAATCCTGCAAGCGCAGAATATCCGCCGAGCGCGGGCTTTGCCCCAAAATCGATATGAGGGGGTCGCCGGGAACCGCTTGAACCAGGAAAAATATCAAACTGCCCGCCGCCCAGAGAAACAACAAAAACCATCCGGTTTTTTTCAATAGCCAGAGCGTCATTTTTTTATTTTATGTTTTTTAAGCATGTTGAAAAGTGCCATGCGGCTGATCCCCAGTTTTTCGGCGGTTTTGTTTTTATGCCATGACTGCTCACTCAGAGTGTTCAGCAGCAAACTCTTTTCAAATGCCTGCCGGGCGCTTTTTAAATTAAATTCCTTTCTCTCGCTAATGCCGGGCGCTTCAAGATCGGGGTTGAAGGTAATCATTTTTTTTATTTTGGATTCCAATTCGCGCACATTCCCCGGCAATGGGTCGTTATGGAACAGGTCGGTCAGGGCGCTTAGTTTGGACTGGTTTTGCTGGGCGTAGCCGAATTTTTTTAAAAAAAAGTCAATCAGCAGTGGAATGTCCTCCCGTCTTTCCCGCAGCGGCGGAATGTGGATCACCAAATCCTGGAGCCGGTAAAACAGGTCCTCGCGGAACAAATTTTTCTTAATCAGGGCTTCAAGATTTTTGTTGCTGGCGGAGATCAGACGGATATCGATCTGGGTGGTTTTGTTTTCACCCAGACGGCGAATTTCCTTTTCCTGCAAAACCCGCAATATTTTTGCCTGCAAAAGCAGGGGCAGATCGGCAATCTCATCCAGGAAAAATGTGCCGCGGTCAGCCGTTTCCAATAAGCCGATGCGATTCTCGGCGGCCCCGCTGAATGCTCCTTTTTTATATCCGAAAAGTTCCGCTTCCAGGAGGGTTTCGGGGATGGCTGCGGCATTGACGGAAACAAAAGGCTGGCTGGCCCTGGGGCTGAGCAAATGGACGGCATGGGCCACCAGCTCCTTGCCGCTGCCGCTTTCGCCGGTTATCAATAGGGAAAAATCCACCTTGCTGACCTGGGCGATCATGGTTTTCAATTCCTTGATTTTCTCGGATGCGCCGACGATGAAATTCAATTTTTCTTGAATGCGGAACTCGTTCTGCAGGAAATCCTGGAACAGGACCGAGAATTTTTTGAAGGTTTCCCGGTGGCGCTCGGAAAAATTCCGGAAGTACGAATCCCCGTCCCTGAAACCAATGACCAGGCAGGCTAGCAGACGCTCCGAGATCGGCCAGCGGATCATCTTGGTGTTGGTGAACGGATAAAAAAACCTTTCTTGGCTGCGGAATAATCTCCGTATCCCCTGAAGGTCATGATTTTGATCTTCCGGAGTTTCCATGGTGTTGCGCAGCATTTCTTCCCCGAGTTCCCTGAAGAGATCGGAATTGGCGAAGCGGAACAGAGGCCGCTGCTCCTCATGGACCGTCATGACCAGCCAATCGATCGGCGTCGGCATGCCGAGCTCATGGGAAAAGTGGTTGAAAAAATCCTCGGGAAGGCGCCATTGCCTATAATTTCCGACCAAACGGGCGTCGTCGAAAATCGCGCGGTCCCTGGCCTTGTCGTCGCATTGCCGGCGGAAGCGGTCGAGCTTGGCGGAGATGGACCTGCGGTTGACGGTAAAAAAATCATGCATGGCCAGGAATTCTTCCCGGCGGTCCCCCGCCAATTCCTCGACACCCAGGTCGAACGCCATGTACCAGAATTCGTAGTAGAAATAATTCTTTCCCCTGGGTGAAAGTTTGCGTGCCATCTCCTGGAAGCGGTCCAGCCACTCGCAGTTGCGGTATTTCTTCAGCAGCAGCCTAAGGGCCTCGAATCTTGTTTTTTTTGAGTGGATGCCCTCGAGCATCTTGAAAAGGGCGCGTTCGCCCAGCGTGTTGGCGCCGCGGACGGGAGGGCCGAGCAACCGGCAGACAATCTTCTGGTCGTCATCGAACCAGGGATATGCGGACATCGCAGCGGCCGGGGGCTTTTCGGCAAAAAAGGAGATCCGACCCCTGACAAAGGCGCACTCGCTGAGGCCCTTGCTGTTGGCGGTGTTCTTGAAGATCTCGGCGGCTTGCTCGACCAGCTTCAGGGCCTGGTCGTCGTGCAGGCGCAGCGTCTCGAGGTTGGCCCAGTTCAGGTAATCGATGGCGCTGGAATTCAGCAGCCGCTTTTCCTCGTCCCAGGCCAGGAGATCGCTCAGCAGCCTGTCGGCTTGCAACCAATCACCCTTGGCCAGGAGGACGTTGACCAGGTTGGCGTTGACCAGCATGAGGCCGTCATTGTTCTTTTCCCTGGCATATATCCGCTTCGCCTTCTGGTACCAGCATTCGGCCTGGAAGTCGTCGTCGTTCTCCACGTACAGGTTGCCCAGGTCCACGGCGGCGCCGGCCGAACTCAAGTCCAGGCCCTCGGCTTCACCCTGGATAAAAATGGTCTTATACATGGATTCGGATTGCTTGAAATCGCCTTCTTCCCGCAGCAGCTTGGCCATCTGGCTCCGGGCCTCGATCTCTTCCCGGAAGCGTTTGCCGGCGATGAAATAGTCCAGGGCTTCGGCCAGCTGGGTCCGGGCCTTGGCAAAATCCCGGTTGTAGATGCTGCGGTCGCTCAGCTGGACAAGCGACAGGCTGCGGTAATATGGGGACTTGATCTTATGGGCAAAGGCGTCGGCCTTGCCTTTTTGCGAAAGCTTCTCGCAGCAGATAAAATTCAAGTGCAGCCACTCGTCGCGGCATTCCTCAGGCGGGCGAGTCATCCCGGCCAGCAGTTCCCCCAGCTCCAGGTATTTCTTGCGGCGCATGGCCAGGTGGGCTTTTTTCAAGCGCAGGCAGGGTCCGGCGGGCGCCGCAGCTCTGGCCAGGACATGGGCGGCCTGGTCCAGGCAGTTGCCCTGGATTAGGATATCGATCCCGTATTCCAGCGCCTTGCTGCCCGGGGGCAGCTGCGGCAGATGGCGACAAAGCAACTCGGCGGCGGGGCCGGGCGCGACCCGCCCGGGAGATTCCCGGGCCCACTCCCTGAGATCGTTTTCCAGTGCGGCCCAATGGCAGCCGGTGATGGCATGGGCGATGCGGGCATAAGGCCAGTCGCAGTGCCCGGCAAGCCATGTCAGGTCAGCGTCCCGTTCACGGCCGGGGGGGGGCGTGGCTGCGCCGGCAGGATTCGCCACCAGGCCATGCCTGTCCCTGCTTTCCACGAGGCATTGCTTCTTCAGCAGGGAGGCGACGAGGGCATCCCCCTGGGGGACTGGCATCCGCTCTGTTGCGCTGTCACCTTGGGTGGCCAGCAGGCGGGCGATCGCTGCCGGGACCGGGACGCCGATGCCGGCGATGCGCTCCAGCAGCTTCCTTTCGCTCTCGTCCAGCTCCGGAGACTTCCGGCCGCCCGTTGAGGCTGGCAGGTACCCGGACAGAAGGTTCTGCGGGTCTTCGTTGAATTCCAGGTCGCACTCGCAGGCGGTCGAGTCGCCGAGGAGGACGACGGTCAGCCCGGAGATATCCCCCGACTCCAGCAGGAAGCGCAGCAAACGATCGTCTTCCTTGCGTTCCAGGTGGTCGACGAGGAGGATGATCTCCTGGAACACCGATTGTTTTAGAAAAAGCCGGAACTGCTGTGCCTGCTCGGCCAGGCTTTCCCGCCGCGCCTTTTTCCTGCCGCCCAGGGCCGACAGTTGATCGCCCAGCGGCATGTCCTCGAGATCGATATCCAGCAGTAGGGTCTCCGCATCGTTCAGGTTGTGGAGCAGGATGTCGCGGGCGACCATTTTTTGCCAGGGGGACTTGGTGCGGATCCGGATCTTGACGCTGGCGAAGGAACTCAAACCACGCGGCAAACGGGAACGGAGAAGGTTGGCGGCGAAGTCCTCACGGCGGCACAGGTAGAAGGGCTGCCCCAAGCGCGGAGAAGGGCTGCTGGTGTCCGTGGAAAATTGACGGCTGTCACTTTCACTCCCGATGCGCAAGTAGCGGTGGCCCCGAAAAAGCCGGATGATGGCGGCCGGGATCGGCAGCTCCTGTGGCTCCAGCGTCCAGGCGAAGCGCAGCGACCCGGTGGGCAGGACCTGGAACTTGGAAAAATCGACGAAATCCATGTTCCATTTCCTGGCGGCGTCGAGGAAAGCCAGGCATTGCTGCAGGGTGTCCGCCGCTTGCGCCGCCGGCAGCCGCGACAGGGCATCGGGGCGACTGGGAGCGAAGAATTGCGTTAGGATGCTGATCTGGAAGTTGCCCGGGGTGAAATCCACGATGTTCTGCAGCATGCTGGAGTGGAAGGCGTAGATGCCGTGGAGGCGCGCCAGGATTTCGGGGGAGTTGGGGACGGAGAGCAGTGAAAATTTTTCCTTGCGCCACCGGGCGCTTACTTGGAGGTTCTGGCAGGCCATGCGCTGGATCAAGGTCCTCTCTCCTCTCGCTTCCCGGCTTTTAGCGGAAGGCCGTGGATTGATACTGCCTATGTTCTTCTTTAAGTTGTATTTGAAGAAATTCAAATAAGGGTATCTGTTTTCTTTGTCAAGCGATTGTCACAAAATTCCCCATAACCTAAATCAAGTAATGAAGGAAGCGATTCTGTTCTTAGGAATATCACAAAATTCCATACTTCTCGCAACAATATGGTTGGATGTACCGATGAAACACTCAAAAATGGTTGCTCTATTTATTCTTCAATTCTTCGAAAACCGCCTTGATGTCCCGGTAGTTGGGATCTTTTTTCAGTATCTCGAAAGCCAATTTTTTCGCGTACAAATAATCTTCCTTCAGCTTGGCGGTCTGGACCAGCTCGTATTTGACGGCATTGTATTCATCATCCTTGCGGTCGGGTGTTTGCAGAGCTTTCTCGAACCAGCCGATGGATTCATCCATCATTCCCTTTTCCCGGAAGCAGATTCCCAGCAACCCGGCCGAATCAAAAAATTTAAGGGGATGCTTGGAAGAGATCAGGAATTCGTGGATGGCTTCCTCGATCAGACCCATTTCTTTGTAAGCGATGCCCAGGTTGTAGCGGGTATCGTAGTCTTCGTGGCCGATTTTTTCGTCCACCCCCTTTTTAAATTCTTTGAAAATTTCCATCATGTTTTTCTCGATGGTCGATGTCCGCTGTTTCTGAAGTTCTTCAACCCAGTATTTGATGGCGCTCAATTCGGCCGGGATGGATTTCTCGGTTTCGTAGAAGTCTTCTTCTTCGAGAAAAAGGCTCTCGCTTTTTAATATGTCCACCTCGCTTTCGGCCAACTCGCTTTCATCGATATCCTTGAACGGGGATTCGCTGCTGGACGATGCTTCATCGCTGGTGAAAATATTGTCGATATCCAAAAAATCTGCGCTGGATCCAAGGTAATTCGCGTCGGCCGTGCTGCTTTTCGGGCTGCCGGTGGGAGCTTGAATGATTTCCTCCTGATCGACTTCGATCAGGGGGATCGACTCTTTGTTTTCCGGTTCCTCCATCTCAATTTCAAAATGGATGTTGTCTGCTTCGGCAAAACCATCGGACATGATTTTGTCGTCGGATTGGTTCAACAAATTGTCGAGCTTGATTTCGATTTTGGAATCTTCGAATTTTTGCAGAACATCGCTTTCCTGGGCAATGGAGGATTCGATTTCGATTCTTTCGGTTTCACCGGGTTTGACTCGGATGGAATCGGTTTTATCGGGTTGGATTTCCTTGGCTTTTTTTATCCGGGCCAGTCGGGAAACTATTTCTCTGCTTTCCGGATACTCTTTTTGCAATTTTTCCAGGACTTTTTCAGCGTTGCGAAAATACCCTTCGCTGATGTAAAAATCGAGTTCCGCCAGGTGGGAAGACAATCCTTTTTTGCTTTCTGCCTCGGTTTTGATCTGCAGGCTGTCTTCGCCCTTGAGCAGGAAGATGTCTTCCTCTTCGCCCTTGAACTCGGCGACATCCATTTCACCCATGCTGGGCTGCTGCAGTTCCTTGATCTGCTCGATCATTTCGGCGTGATCAAAATCAATTTCGATATTGGTCCGCTCGTGACCGCTCAGGTCCAGCAGCCTTTCGTCATTTGGCTTTAGTTTGGTCAGCTTGTCCAGCATGGCCTTGTATTCTTCGTCCTTGTTCTCCTTTTTGTAGATCTTCAGGAGTTCGATGCCCTCGTTGAGCAAGGCTTCGATATCGTTGCTCATCTGGTAGACATCGAACAATTTAACCCTGATGTTGGTATTGCTGGGGAAAGCGTTCTGGGCGGTCTTCAACAGATCAATCGCTTTCTTAAAATTATTTTTTTCCAAAGCCTGATCGGCATTGTTCAATTGAAAGGCAATGAATTCCCTCTCCTGCTTGTTGTTTTCGTCCTCGGCCGTGGGTTCTCCAGTCAATTTGCCGAGCTGCTCCTGGTAGGCGAAAGGCGAATCCGACATTTCGATCAATTCCTTCAATATGGAGACCAATTCGCTTTTCATGTTCTTTTGCTCATAGATCGGGAGCAGGGATTCGTACATGGCGATCAGGCTGCTGGTTTTCTTGGTTGCTTTGAATATTGAGGCCAGCTTGTTCAGGGCGGGCAAAAAAGTATTGTTTGAAGTAATGATGAAACGCAGCAGCGAATTGGCTTCGTCGAATTTTTCTTTTTCAATGAAGCGGTCAATGGTGGGAAGAAACAGTTGGTAGGCTTTGTCGATCTCCTCCCTTTGCAGGTAAACCTTGCCGAGTTTCATGATCACTTCGGTTTCATTGGGATCGATCTCGGCGATTTTTATGTAAATCTGCTCGGCGTCTTCAATGAGGTTGTTTTTAAAATAAAGTTCACCGAGGATCTTCAAGAGGTTCAGGTGCTTGAATATCTCGTCTCCCAGGTTCCTGAGCATTTGAATGGCTTTGTTGCTGTTGCCCTGGATGATGTAGCAGGAAATTAATTTTTCAAAGATCTTCAGATGCTTGACCTTGCTATAGGTCTGCATCAAGAGTTCCTCGGCCGGTGCGAATTCCTTCTTCTTCATCAGGATATCGCTGGCGGTGAGATATTCGCTGACCGCCTCATCCTTCATGCCCTCACGCAGATAATTGTCCGCCAGGAGAATGCGCATTTTGATGTTGCTGCGGTCGAACTCAAGGATCTTTTTGTAGATGCCCAGGGCTTTTTTCTGATTGTTCTGCCGTTTGTACTCTTCTGCCAGTTCCAGGTATATTTGCTTGGCCTCGATCGTCAATCCCTGCTTGGAGTAAAGATCGGCCAATTTAAAGGAAATCCCCTCGTTCTGGGGATCGAGGCGGGTGATCCTCTTGTACATGGCGATGGCTTTGGTGAAAAAACCCTCTTTTAAATAAAAATCAGAGATCCATTCGAATTGCTTGAACGCTTCGGGAAGCCTGTTCAGCTTGAGATTCAAATCGCCGATGATCCTGCGGACTTCCAGGTCATCGGGTTTCACTTCGATTATTTTTTGATATTCCTTGATCGCGGCTTCGACTTTTCCCTGCTTGAACAGTTTGTCTGCCAGCTGCAAAGTCTTTAATCGATTTTCAACAGCCATTTTTTAATTTGAAGCTTTTTCTATGAAAAACAGTTACCCCTTTAAATAATATCATATTTTTGTGTTTTTGGGTAGGATAGCCCTTGTTTTGGGCCAAGCCGTAATCCGGGAAAAATTCGGCAAATTTCTCGAGCAAAAGGTCCCGGAAAACCTTGGCGATGATCGAGGCGGCGGCGATGGACAGGCACTTTTCGTCTCCCCTGATAATGGCCCGGCCGCTGACGGACAGAAAATCGGGAGCGATGGCGTCGGTCAGGACATAGTCCGGCCTGACCTGCAGGCGCAGGACGGCCTGGTGCATGGATTGCTTGGTGGCCTCAAGAATATTGCTGCGATCGATCTCATCATTCCAGCACCAGCCGATGGAATAGGCCAGCGCCTTTTCATAAATATCGCGGGCCAGTCGCAGCCTTTGCACGGGAGTCAGTTTTTTTGAATCGTTGTAGGCCGGGTTCAAACGCTCGGGATTTAGGATCACCGCCCCGGCGACCACGGGGCCGAACAGGCATCCCCGCCCTACTTCATCCACACCGCAGATGTGACGAAAATTTGTTTTGAGTAATTCTGCTTCTATGGCAAAATCAGCCATTACCTGAGTTCTTTCAGGCGGGATGCTTTGCCCTTCAGTTTTCTCAAGTAAAATAATTTTGCTCTTCTGACTTTGGTGTGTTTTTTTATTTCAATTTTCTGAACCAGCTTGGAATTCAGCGGGAATATCCTTTCCACGGCGATGCCGAACGAATTTTTGCGCACGGTAATGGTTTTGGAAATTCCCGCATTCTTGATGGCGATTACCGTGCCTTCATAGGTTTGGGTCCTTTCCTTGCCGGCTTCGATAACCCGGTAGAACACCTTCAGTTCGTCTCCCGGCCTGATTTCGGGAATATCGCTGCGCAATTCCTGGAAGTTTTTGGCATCCTTTTTTTCTGCTGATTCTTTTGGCTTGGTTTCCTGAGCATGCTTATCTTCGACGGCGGCTTCCGGTTTTTGTCTGGTTTTGGCTTTTTCAACCGGGCGCTCTTTGCTTTTTTTCTTTTCTTCTGTCATATTTGGTCTCCTAAATTGGCAGTGAGTTGTATGATTGCTTATTGTACTATTTTTTTCGGGATTTTTCAATATGCCTTTGTCTTCAGCTCAGGATCGATATCCCTTGCTAAAAAAAATGGCAGGGGCGCCGCCCGCGGCGACCCTGCCGGTTAGGTGTCAAATCCGATCTGTTTACAGATAGAAGGTGAAAGCGATGTTGGGTACCAGGATGTTCATTCCGTGTGTTCCCGGCATTTTGCCGGTCAGCGGCGAATCCTGGTCCTTGCCCATCAGGGTTTCAAAGCAAAAATCCAGTCTCATCTTGTCGGTCTTGTAGCCAAAGCCAACGGTGATGACATTGTAGGCGATTTCGGGCAGCAAGACATTGAGTGTTTCAGCCGGGGACGGGGACGGGTCGATGTAATATCCGGCGCGCATGGCAAGTTTTTCGGAAATCGCGTATTCCAAGCCGAAGCGCCACTGAATGGCGTCTTTCCAGTTCAGAACGAAGTCATTGTTGAAAGCGGCGCCCAGCAGCGGGTGGGCCTTTGATGCCTGCCAGACGGCATTGTCATAGGTGATACCGATGGTGTCGATCTTTTTCCAATTGGTGTACTGGGCGTCGGCATTGATCGTCAATTTGTCGGTGGCCTTGAAGGAGAGCCCCATCCCGAGCCACAGCGGCCAGGTCGCTTCCCGTTCCGCGTCTGAAGTGATTGACAGGCCATAGAGCGAGGCGCTGGCCATATCGGCCGTGCCGCTGAATTTGACCTTTGTGGGAGTGCGCAAGGTCAGGCCGATGCCCAGGCGGTCCGTGGGCTTGATCAGCGCGCCGATGGTGGCCCCGAAAGCGAAGCCGCTGAGGTCCTCGGTATACTGTCCGATGCCGGGCCGCTTGATCTTCATCATGCCGTAGTTCAGGTTCAGGGTCGCACCCAGGGAAAACACGTCACTGATCTTGTAGGCGACGACTGGCGATACCGTGACCACCGCCATGAAGCTTTCCCATTTGTAGGCGACGTTTTTGCTGAAAACTTTCAGGTCTTCGCCGTTCCATTTTGCGCCGGTTCCCGATGGCACGTAGGCGGCGATACCAATGACCAGCTTTTCATTGACGGGCTTGAAATAGGCAATGGACCCGGAAGGATACATGGCCGATTTGGTCTTGGCGTCGACGCCCATCATGGAGAACTTATAAGTACCGCTGGGGATCAGGTCGGTGGCGAAAAACGAGAGGCTGGGGTTTTTCATCTGGCTCAAGCCGGCCGGATTCCAGAAAATGGCGCTGTAATCATCAGCCTGGCCGATGAAGGCGCCGCCCATGGCGATGGCTTTGCTGCCGAGGCCGTTGAGGTTCAAGCCGTTGGCAGACAAAGAAATACCGGTGAATACGATCAGGACAGCGGTCAACAAAAACCGAGCGGTTTTTCCTGTTTGTTTCATTTTTCCTCCAAAGATTTAGTTGAAAAAAAACAATAATATATTCAAATGCAAAAGTCAACCTTTTTGCGCCGGGGAGACATCCAGGATGATTTTTCCGTATACCCCGTCGTAACCGGGAACACGGCGGACACGGTTTTCCCGCATGGCCTGAATGGCTGCGGCCAGTCTTTCATCAATTTTGGAGATCGCTTCGATTGTCAGGCTCTGCAAAATGAAAAATTCCGGACCCAGGCGCTCGATCAGCGAAAAATAATATTGGCCAATCTTTTTGGAATTTTCACCGCTTTTCATGATCTGGGACAGGATCTGCTTCAAGGGGACCTGATAGTTAAAGGAGGCCGGGTTTGCCGTTTTCTGGTCGGCGAGTGCTTCGACCCGGTAGAGGACCCCCAGAGTCAGGGGCTTGCCGCAGACCGGGCATATTCCCCCCAGTTTCCGGGTCTCGGCCGGGGGCAGGGATATGCCGCAAAGGCGGTGACCGTCATGATGGTATTTGCCTTCTTCCGGGAAAAATTCGATGGTGCGGAGAATCGTGCCGCTGCGAATGGCCTGGGTGATGGCGCCATAACTTAACGGGCAGTCGAACTCGTTGGCTTCCCGGCCCAGGTTCTGGGCTGAGTGGGCGTCGGAATTGGATAAAATCGTGTACCGCCGCAGGGATGAGACTTGGGCCAGCATGGGCGGATCGGCTGACAATCCCGTTTCCACGGCATGAATGTAGGGCGAATAATCTTCGAAGCATTCCTCCAAACTGTCAAAACCCGATCTCGATCCCAGGAGGGAAAACCAGGGGGTCCAGATATGGGCCGGAATGATCATGATGCGTTCATCGACGGCCAGAATCTCAGCGCTCAGGTCGCGGACCGCGGCTCCCAGGATGGGGCGGCCGTCGGCCTGCAGATTAAAACGCCGGCCCAGACGGGCATTGACTTTTTCCACTGCGGCCAGGGAGGGCGCCAGGATGAGAAGATGCACCTTGCGGACCCTGTCGTTCTTTTTGTAGATCAGGGAAATTTCCGAACTCAGGATAAAATACATTCGCGGTCGACTTTTTTTCAGGGAAAATAGGCCGGGAGCACTTTCTATCAGGGTTGTTTTAATGCTTTGGAACCATAGGGGGTGGGTGAAATCGCCGCTGCCCACAACGGTGAGCCCCTTGATCTCGGCCCAGCGCGCCAGTTCGGGCAGCTCCAGTGCCGGTGAAGTACTGCGCGAATGTCGTGAGTGAACATGGAAATCTGCATAAAAGGCCATTTAGCGGATTCGCCTGAATTTTTGAATATCCTCTTTCAGGTAGAATTCCAGCAATTCGTGCAGTGGCGTTTTGCCGATCAACGGCAGGTTTTTATCGGCCAGCAAGGCCAGGGGTGCGAGCGGTGAATCAAGGTAGTCGGTTTTTAGAATTCCGATCAAGTCCTTGACTTTGCCGTAGATGGTTTCGGGAATTGGCCGGTTCATTTCGACCCAGCCGTTTTCAGTCAACAGTGTTTCCGCCTGCTCCAGTATTTCCCTGCCCAAATGGAAAACACGGGAGTCAGCCAGAGCGATTTTTAGAAATTCTTCATTCAGATCGTAATAAATATCCACGGTTTTTTTGGCGCTGGGCGAATAGCCGCGCAAAAAAACTCTGGTTTGGCTCATCTTTTGCAGCGCCGGGTTCCGGGCAGCGGGAGCCCCGTTGTTCACGGTCTGTTCGGCGTAGCATTTTTTGCTGATTATTCCCTCGTCGGGATTGCCTGGATCAGGATACAAGCCGGCTATGTAGTCCTTATAAACATTGTATGCCGGTTTGGCTTCCAGGTTGCTGCGCAGAATTCCGAAGGGGGGGACGCCGGGTTGGGGATCGTCGATGAGCGAATAAAAAAACACCTTTTGCGGATAGTTTTTTCGGGCCCGGGCATGCAGCATGTCCAGATAGCGGTTGGCTTGCATGGTTTCCGAGTATTTGTTGGTGTTCCAGCCGGTTTCGGTGATCCAGAAAGGCTTGTTCTCCTGCCCCGACTCCTGGATGATCGTTTTGACCGCTGGAATGAACTGGTCGCCTTGTTCCAGCAGCTCATACATGTAGTAAACCCCCAGATCCTCGTAGATGTGATGGGAAATAATATCCAGATATCCCCCGGCATTATCCAGGATATATTTCATCCAAAAATACCATTCCGCCCCGGTTTCGGTTTTGTGGCTCAGGTCGGGCCCGACAATGAACGCCGCCGGGTCGACGCCTCGGATGGTTTGCGCGGCTGGAACCATTACCTTTTGAACAAAATGGTCCTTGCCCAGGGCAAAGAATTCTTTAAGATTGGGTTCATTCCATATTCCCCAGTATTTGACCTGGTTTTTATAGCGGGAGATGGTGCGGGCAACGAAATTTTTCCAATCCGTGACGTGGGTGGCGGGATAGTTGCTCCCCTTTTTGCCGTTGGCCCAACCCGGGGTGCTGCCGATGGAGGCGTAAATGGATAGCCCATTGGCTGCAGCGTAATTGACCACGCGGTCCACTTCGCTGTAGGTGAAGATTCCTTGGCTGGCTTCAATGACGCTCCAGTTGACGTCGATGCGGATCCAGGCAATCCCGGCCGCCTTGGCTTTGGCCAGTGCGTTGTTTTGGGACAGGTGGACATTGATGCCGTAAGGCAGCGGTGAAACGGTGGCCGCCGCCAGCTGGACCAACCCCACCAGCACCATTCCGGCGCAAAAACGCATTTTTTTCATTGATATATTATATAGGAAAATTACAAAATATTGCAATTTTCGGCTGCGGATCGGCTCTGCTTTGAAGGCGTTTTATGGTTTCCCGCCTTCAGGCGCAGACCGGTTGGCGCGCTTTCCTGAAACTGCGGTTTTCAGGATGCCTGGGGCGGCTGCGGGATTTGGGCTTTGGCAGTCGTTTCCCTGGTGAAAGTGAAAGAAAAGGCGAACAGCAGCAGCCCGACCACGCATACGGTCCCGGCCACGGCGGTGACCGGTGAAATGAAATGACGTGAAACAACCAGGGCGAGGCCGCCCATATGGTCAGAGAAAATATCCTGCCAATGCGTCCAGGAAGAGGAATAATTAACCGGTCCGATGCGCATGGCCCAGGGGATGACCCCTTTGAGCAGTGAGGACATCGCCAAAACCAGTCCGCCGCCGATCATGGTCGCGGCGCCGCTCCAGCGGAAGAAGCGTGATTTGCTGCTGGCGGCGACCAGCGCGCCAACGGCGATGAGAACCGCAGGGATCAGGAACAGAAGATAAGTGAACGATCTTACGGTCCTGGCCACGTTGAAGCGGTTGTGCGGGAAATGGGCGTCTTTCATAAGGTTGACCTGGTCGGGAATTTCCCGGATGATGTGGCTGCGAATCGAGGAAATGGCCGCGATTTTCTGGGCGGCATCAGGGCGGCAGGGAGGCAGTACATCGTTGGGGCTTTCGTTGAGCATGATCTGTTCCCAGTCCTGGGCCTGGCCGGAAGAGCAGACCGGGAGATTTTCCATGACCTGGGACAGCCAGCGCTCCATGGTGGGATGGCTGAAAACCATCTTGAGCGGCCGCATGTCGAGCCAGATGTCGCGGGCCGCGGTCTTGCCGTTCAGGATATCCCCCAGAGTACGCAAGGATCCTGAGAGCTCCTTTTCCATCCAGTCATTGAGGCCGGTCTCCTTCATCAGTTCTTTGGGAGGCGGGTTGGCCCCGGCCATGGCCGTCAGCCAGGTCCGCGAGTCGTAATCGAGGCTGGAATTTTCGTCCCGGGCAGCCAGCAGCATCCCGTCCAGCAGGTCGGGAACTTCGGCGATGATCTCTCCCGGGAGTTCGGTCAGCGTTTTCTCCGAAACCACGGCCTGGGTGAAGCCCACGGCCCAGATCATGCCGAAAAGAACCGGGATGGCCAGAAAGATCATGATTAAAAGACCGAGAATGGTCCGCGTTTGTTTCATGAGTATCTCCTTTTGTTAAAAACGAAAAAAATTTCAAAAAGTTCCGGGTCCGTGATCGTCAGGGGGTTTTGAAATCCTTTTTCCCGAGCCGCATTTCCCACGGTTCACTCAATCGAGGCAAAAGCCAGCTGAAACAAAACCCACCCAGTGTTTGAGGGAATAGGGGGCGGTAATGCCGAACCCGGCCTTCTTTAAAGGCAAGACCCCTTCGCTGTAGGTGTCGGAATAACGGAAGATCCGTCCTCTCAGCCTGCGGCCGGAAATTTTTTCCATGGCTTTGCTGATGGTCAGCAGACCGAAAGGGATATCGTATTTGCCGCACCAGTAGGTATTGCGGAAATCCAGATAGGTCGCGCCCCAGAGTTCCCGGGTCAGGGCCTGGATCTTGGGGCCGTCCAGCAATCCGTCAAAGGCGGCAATGGCGAACCGCCGGTCCTGTTCGGTCCCCAGCGCGTGGGCTTTTTCATCTTCGCCGAAGGGAATGTTGTTGAAATCGCGGCCGTAATGATTGGCGTCGGCGGAGATCAGAAAAAATATGTCCCGCCCCGGCTGCAGCTTGTTTTCGCGCATGTATCCGGCCAACACCGCGGCCAGGCGTTCGGAAAGTTCGTCCATTTTCTCGAAAGGCATGGCCGTGACCATGATCGGCGTGATTTTTATGTCAGGGTTGTTGTACTGCAGGAAAGGCACCAGGGCTTCTATGGAATGTTCCAGGGCGTGGGCCTGGTTGCTGACCGCATAGTCTTCCTTGGGCAGATGTTTTTTGATCCATTCGCGCAAGGGTGAGATCGCCACTTCCCGGCTTAGTCCCGACCAGGAACGGTATTCATCGAGAAGCAGAATATTGTGCGGATCGCCGATCTCCTTGCGCACCGTGCCATGGGTAACGCCGAAGATCACCGCTTCCTTGGTGCGCAGTTTTTTAAACAGGGGGTGATAAACGCGGCCGGCATACAAGTAGTCATCGTGCGGGGAAATGCCGGCCACCAGGTTGCAAGCCGGGAATTCCTGCCGGTCGGCGGCGGCCAGAAGATCCATCAGCCGCTTCATTTGCGGGCGCTGCCAGCAAAAGCCCACATCGTCCCTGACGGGACGCACCTCCTGCCC
>Ga0066600_10000200_pt1 | contig 22883 bp, 23 predicted proteins | sample Lowcelwee11metaG_FD_59486 | JGI IMG/M metagenome (GOLD analysis project Ga0066600, IMG submission 59486) | Freshwater pond sediment microbial communities from the University of Edinburgh, under environmental carbon perturbations - Low... | ecosystem: Environmental > Aquatic > Freshwater > Pond... | reverse complement strand
AACTTCTGTGCCTGATAGCCTCAATCTGAATCTCAGGGTGTCCCATTGCGGAAAACAGGAGTGTACCGATCTAAACTGCCAAAAGTGTACCGATTTAAAATTCCCTTGACAGCAGTGTATTTTAATGTTAGTCCTAAAGGTACTATTGAAGAAAGGATAAAGGATTATGAATTTTCTTTAAATTTGATAAAAGAAAAAGAGTTTTCAATTGGTGCAAACACATTCCCCATGATGGCGCAAGGAATAAAAGATCAAGAAAGCAAACAAATGGAACTTGAAGCAAGATTAAAGTATCTGAATTATGTTGTTGCTGTTTTTAAATATTTTAATGTAGATCACAACAAGTTGGATTATGATTCTCTTGAAGAAAAGGATAAATTAAATTTGAAAGGTTTAATGAATTCGATTATATTCAAAAAATCAATTGATAAACAAAAGCAAATACCGGGAAAATATTTTGTGAAAATAGGAAATTTAACTCTATTGGGATTGATATATAAAAAATTCGATGAAGACAGAATAGTGATTGACAATTATGCAAATCTAAAAAAAGGCATGTACCGTATTTATCCTCCTGGTATTGATGTAAGAAAAAATCCAGAAAAAATTATGCATGCAAGCCCTTTTGTAGGTCTAAATGATGAAGAAATGATCACGGCAGATAATATTTATCCTGAAGATATTTATAATGATGTAATAAATTATCCGCATTCTGACGATTATGATACAAGTGTGTCAAATTTATGTTTAAGAATGATAAAAGTATTTGATGGAACAAAAAGACTGGAGTATTTGGAAAATGCTGTGAAAATTCTAAAATGGCAGGAAGAAGGTAAATTCATTGCAGACCATTTAATAAAATTAAATCGCCTTCAGATTGTCAAAAGAATGAGAAGTTTAAACAGTTCAGAGATCGAATATCTAATAGAATTGAAGATAAAATTTATAGATAATTATTTTGTTTTATGCGGGATTTATATATTGTTGGAAGATCAAGAAAAATTCAAAGAATACTTTAGTAAATTAACTGAAGAACAAAAAGCTGAGTTTATTGAATACCCGATTTACAATTTGGTAAAGGATAAAAAGGATTGATCTATACCGTAATGATTCGTAATTATCGTAATCGACATTATTGTAAAAGCAGATAAATAAGTTTAAATTTAGTGATACATTTGAGGCTGTTATGAGGAAAGAAGAATTGTTGTATAAAATATCTGAGCTTGAGTGGGAAGAATTTGAGGTCAAAGAAGCTAAGTCGGAAGTGCCTAAATCATCTTGGGAGACTGTGAGTGCGTTTTCTAATTCTTCAGGCGGATGGCTTGTTTTAGGTGTCAGGCAGTCGGGTAAGGAATTTATCGTTGCAGGTGTTTTAAATTCAGAGAAGATTGAGAATGATTTTATCGGAGTTCTCAGGAGCGAGAAGTTTAATGTACCTATTGGAGTTAAACCTGTAAGGTATGATTTTGACGGTAAGATAGTTTTGGCTTTTTATATTCCTCCTTCGGGTAAGAAGCCGGTTTATTATGGAAGCCCTGCGAATACTTTTATCAGGAAAGGGAGCACAGATCAGAAAGCGACTAAGGAAGAAGTTGATTATATGTACAGGGATCAGACTTTCGGTGTAAAGACCTGCGAAACTGTTCCGGGTACTTCAATAGATGATTTGAATAAAAGATCGCTGAATCGTTATAGGGATTATATGGCCCGTTTTAATCCTGAAGTATCATATAACAGGTTTGAAGAGGGTGAGTTTCTGAATAAGCTGAGAATAATTGAGGATGGCAAATGTACTTTCGGCGGGCTCTTGATGCTTGGTAAAAGAGAATCTATTGAGAAACAATTTGCTGATTTCAGGATCGATCTTCTTGAAATTCCAGGCAGATCGTATGATGATGCAAAGCTGAGATATACATTCAGGCTTGATGAACACGAAAATCTTTGGGAGTATTATTTTGAGTGTTTTGCCCGTTTAAAGCAAAAAGTGGATGTGTCATTCGTGCTTCATTCGGAAGGATTCGGGCAGGAATTGTCGCCCGGGCTGGAAGCCGTGAGGGAAGCACTTGTAAATATGCTGATGCATGCAGATTATTTCTCACCTGCGCATTCAAGGGTAAGGATTTTTTCGGACAGGATTGAATTCTACAATCCCGGAGGTTTACCAAAACCGTTTGAGGAACTGAAATCAAAGGATATTTCGATGCCGAGAAATCCGATAATCTCGAAGCTGTTCAGGATGGTTAAACTTGCAGAAAATGCAGGCTTCGGGTTCGATAAAATGGAAACTAACTGGCTTAAATATAACAAAATTCTTCCCAAATTTGATTTCGCTTTTGATTCAATGATTATCAAGTTACCTTTGGCGACTGTTCAGGAAGATAAACCCGAAGAAAAGGATAATTACGGGGTAAAAGTGGAAGAATTACGGGATAATTACGGGGTAAAAGTGGAAGAATTACGGGGGAATTACGGGGTAAGAATTATAGATATTCTTGTTGAAATTCTGATTGATGAAGCTATTACTAAAGAAAAACTTGCAGAAATAACTAGTGTGTCTGTAAGCACTATAGAAAAAGATATTAAAAAACTAAAAGATATTGGTTATTTGGAAAGAGTAGGTTCAGATAAAGCAGGAAGATGGGTAATAATAAAGCAGAAATAATATGTTAAGTATTGTAGCCATAGACAGATTACACAAATATCCGAGACACTTTCTCGGATATTGGAAAATCTTTAAATATTCCATCGCTATGACACTATTTGGCATACCTTCGGTTGTATATTGGTCTAAGAAGAATTGTAAATCGTAGGAGTAAGTATGAGTGACCTGATAGCAAAAGAATATATTCCGTTTGAGCAGATCAAGCATGTGTCTGAAGACGGACAGGAATTTTGGTACGCCAGAGAGTTATCTGCGATTCTTGAGTATGTTCAATGGAGGAATTTTGTTAAAGTATTAGACCGGGCAGAGCTTGCTTGTAAGAACAGCGGATATGTTATTAATGATCATTTTGCTGAGGTCAGCAAAACGATAAGAATGCCTAAATCAGCTACAAAAGAAATATTAGATATCAAATTGACAAGATATGCCGGTTCCGGAAAAAAGTATAACTGAAATCGAACGGGAGCAGCTGAAGAAGTTAAAAAAGAATCTCAAAAATCTTATGCTGGATGAATAATGGCGGACAATTTTTATGAGTTTTAAAACCGAAAAGGAAATGTCGAAATGATTCAAGAACTCAAAATTATAGCCATAGGCGGCGGTGAGATAGGCAGGGCAGGTTATCCGGTTGAGACGACTTTGATTGATGAGGAGATCGTGCGTTTATCGGGTAAAGCTGATCCGAATCTGCTTTTTATTCCTACCGCTACATCGGACAGTCAGGTTTATATTGATGCGGCGGAGAGGCATTTCGGCGGTACTTTGGGCTGTAATGTTGATTCTTTGTGCCTTATCAGAGATAAATTAAGCGAAAATGAGATCAGAGATAAGATAGATTCTGCCGATATTATTTATGTTGGCGGCGGGAGTACGGATCTGATGCTGGAGACTTGGAGTAAGTATAATGTTGACCGGCTGATTAAGGCTGCATCGGGAGAAAAGGTTCTGTCGGGGCTGAGTGCGGGTGCGATCTGCTGGGGGTTGAGGACTGATGATACTGAATATGAATGTCTGAACCTGTCCGATCTGTATTTTTGTCCGCATTACGGTGAAGTTAAAGAGAAGTATGCGGTTAAGAGTGAGGGATTTAAGGAATTTCTGAAAGATAAAAGTAAGACGGGTATCGGATTGAGCAATCTGGCGGCTATGGAGATCATTGGCGATAAGTACCGGATCATCAGATGCAATGATAAAGCTTCGGCTTATGCCGTTTATTGGGAAAATGGACAGTACTGTGAAGTTTCTCTTGAGGCAGACGGTATTTACAGAAATTTGACTGACCTTTATCTAAGGCTGTTTTAAGTAAATAAATCAAAAATAATTCGAAAAAAATACATGAGTGCCACTATTTGGCACTCATCACTTTTATATTACCTTAAAAGTAATGTTGGAGAAGTTATTATGGTGAAAAATGAAATGGTTAAGTTTGAAGAGAGTATCAGAGACCGGATTTATTCGATACGGGGTTATCAGGTGATGCTGGATTCTGATCTTGCTGAATTGTACGGGGTGGAGACGAAGGTTCTGAATCAAGCTGTTAAGAGGAATATTGAAAGGTTCCCTACTAAATTCTGTTTCAAATTAAATAATCAAGAGATAAAACTTGAAGTCGCAATTTGCGACTTCAAGTTAGGGTTGTAAAAGGAAAAATTCGCAGGCGTTCAATAAGCAAGGAGTATTTCTATGAACAATGAAATCGTTATTTATCAGGCTGATGGATTATCAACACGAATTGATGTAAGGGTCCAGGAGGAAACTGTATGGCTGAGCAGAAATCAAATTGCAGTACTCTTCAACAGAGATGTAAAAACCATTGGTAAGCATATAAATAATATTTTTTCTGAGGGAGAATTGGATAATAAAGTGGTTGTCGCAAATTTTGCGACAACCACTCTGCACGGTGCTATGGAAGGTAAGTTTCAGACCAAGAATGTCGAGTATTATAATCTTGATGTTATTATTTCTATCGGTTACAGAGTGAAATCAAAACAGGGTACTCAATTCCGTATCTGGGCTAACAGAATTTTGAAGGATTATTTATTAAAAGGCTATTCGATAAGTAACAGGATTAACAGAATTGAAGATGATGTGTTTTCTCTTAAGCTGAAAGTCGAGAAAATTGATATGCAGATTTCCGCTGAACAGCTTCCTATGCAGGGAATATTTTTTGAAGGTCAGGTTTTTGATGCGTATAAGTTCGTGTCTGATCTGTTCAGAACCGCTAAGAAGTCTATTGTTATCATAGATAATTATATTGATGACACTGTTCTTGTGCATTTAACAAAGATAAACCCTGATGTAAAAGTAAAGATTCTGACGAAATCAATTTCAGAGCAGTTTGAGCTTGATTTGAAGAAATTCAGCGAGCAGTATTTTCCAATTGAGGCTAAAGTGATGAAGAACATTCACGACAGGTTCATCATAGTTGACGGAAGCACGGTTTATCATTTCGGGGATTCTCTGAAAGATCTCGGCAAAAAGCTGTTCGCGTTTTCGAAGTTCGATATGTTAGCTATGAAATTGTTGTATAAGATCAGAGAAATATAAAGTAATATCGGAGTGCGTATGTCGAAAAATAATGTTGTGAAGTTTGATGAGAGCATTATCAGGGACAGAATTTATTCGATCCGCGGTTTTCAGGTAATGCTGGATTCCGATCTTGCGGAATTGTATGGAGTGGAGACGAAGGTTCTGAATCAAGCTGTTAAGAGGAATATTGAAAGGTTCCCGTCGGAGTTTTGCTTTCTGCTGAAATATTCAGAAGTTCCAGAACTGAGGTCACAATTTGTGACCTCAAACAAGGCTAAAATTTCTTTGAGGTCAAAGATGATGCCTACAAAGAAAGGTGGTAGGCGTAATATCCCTTATGTTTTTACTCAGGAGGGAGTGGCGATGCTGTCTGCAGTATTAAAAAGCGAAATTGCTGTGAAGATGAGCATCAAAATTATGAAAGCTTTTATTGAAATGCGTAAGTTCATTCAGGCGAACGGACAGATATTTCAAAGACTCGATAGGGTGGAAGTAAAGTTGCTTGAAAATGATCAGAAGTTTGAGAAAGTGTTTGATGCTTTGGAAAGTAAGGACAGAATCCCTGATCAGGGAATATTCTTTGAAGGTCAGGTTTTTGATGCATATAAGTTCGTGTCTGATGTTTTCCGCAGTGCGAAGAAATCAATAGTTATTATAGATAATTATATTGATGATACTGTTCTTGTTCATCTGACAAAGGTCAATCGTAGTGTAATAGTTAAGATTCTTTCGAAATCAATTTCAGAGCAATTCAAGCTTGACTTGAAGAAGTTTGAGGAGCAGTATTTTTCTATTGAGGCTAAAGTAATTAAAAATACGCATGATAGGTTCATTATCATTGATGGTGAGATCGTTTATCATTTTGGTGCTTCTCTGAAAGATCTCGGTAAGAAGCTGTTCGGATTTTCAAAGTTCGATAAGTCAGCTATGAAGCTATTGGATAAGATCGGGGAAATATAAAGTAATGTCAGAGAAGTGTATTATGGTGAAGAATGAAGTTGAAAAGCTTGATGAGAATATAATCCGGGACAGGATTTATTCGATTCGCGGTTATCAGGTGATGCTGGATTCAGATCTGGCGGAATTGTACGGGGTGGAGACAAAAGTATTAAATCAGGCAGTAAAGAGAAATATTGAAAGGTTTCCTGAAAATTTTTGTTTTCAACTGAAATATTCGGAAGTTGCAGAACAAAGGTCGCAAATTGCGACCTTATACAAAGCTGAAAAAAAATTCAACTGTCGCAAATTTTGCGACAGTTCAGAATGAAGGCTGATTTAAAGTAATTTATTAATTATTGAATTATTGAATATTAAACAGTATATTGAGATGTATAAATAAAAATTCTGAGGACTTTATGAAAACTGCAGAAATATTGAATGAGATAAAAAAACTGCCGATTGAGAAGCGGATATTTGTAATCGAAAAGGCAATGCATTTAGTTCTTGATAATAAAACAAACGAACACATGGTCAAAGCTGCGGAAGCTTTATATGGTGATTATTGTAATGATAAAGAACTTACTGCGTTTTCAGATCTCGACCTGGAGGATTTTTATGAAGCAAGGTGAGATATGGCTGATCAATCTTGATCCTACTGTCGGATCAGAAATTAAGAAAACAAGACCGGCTATAGTTGTTAACGATGACTCTTTAGGTAAATTACCGCTTAAAGTTATTGTTCCGGTAACAGAATGGAAGGATCATTTTGAAATCGCCCCATGGATGGTAAGAATTGAAGCTGATTCAAATACTAAACTTACCAAAATATCCTGTGCTGACTGTTTTCAAGTCCGTTGCGTTTCTGAACAAAGATTTGTAAAGAAAATCGGCGAAGTTTCCGAGTCAGTAAAATATGAGATCAAATCAGGTCTGTCAAAAGTTTTATCTATTGAGTAGGTTTTTTTCTAAGCGGAATGTTAATTATATCAAAGGCTGTTTTCAATAGGAGTAGATATATGATTGATCTGAATAAACATTTAGCTTCTGAAGGATTATTCGACATTGCCCGACAGGGCAGTATTGATATTAAAGCTTTGAACCGCGGTCTTGAAATATCAAAGTACAAGCCTGACAAGCAGGAGTGGATGAATTTCATCAGTAAGCTTTTTTTATTCATCGGTACAGGCTTTCTTGTATCGGGAATTATTTTCTTTTTCGCATATAACTGGTACGATCTTCATAAAGCATTTAAATTTGCTCTTCTGGAATCGCTGCTTGTAGCGTCAGTAATGATTGTATATTTTAAGAAGATTGATTCACTTACGGGTAAGGCAGCTTTGTTGTTTTCAATTATACTGACCGGCGCACTTTTCGCTGTTTACGGGCAGACTTATCAGACCGGTGCCGATTCGTATCTGCTTTTTACGGTATGGGCTGTTCTTGTTTCCGGCTGGGCAGTAATTAGCCGTTTTTTGCCTGCATGGACAATACTGATAATTCTTGTTAATACGGCATTTATACTATTTTGGGAGCAGACGGTATCATCACGGAACAACAGCCCGGTAATGCTGACTTTGATTTTATTTTTGATCAACATTTTTCCGCTCATTTTATTTGAAATTTATAATCCAAAAAATATAGACTGGCTATCAGGCAGATGGTTCCCGAGAATGATGTTTATCGGAATTATATCGATCTTATCATTTGCGGTTTTTGAATATATCTTTTCATACAGAAATGCATCAGAAAGTGACATTTTTACCTTATTCGCACCTTTACTTTTTACAGTATTTGCTTCTTCGGCAATTTATATTTACAGCGGGAAGATAAAAGATCTATTGCTTGTTGCAGTAGTTTTATTGAGTTTAATTATTGTGATAACCGCTTTTTTAGGGAAGCTGATGCTTAAAGGTGAAGAAACTTCTTACATCTTACTGGCTGTCCTGGTGATCTGTGAGGGAGCCGGAGCAGGATTCTGGTTAAAAGGTATTCACAATTCATGGGAGGACAGCCATGAATAAAGTGTTAGTAGATGAGTTGATCTGTAAGCTGAAAGATGAAGGTTATCCTGTAAATATCCCGGATAGCAGAACAAATATTTCTTCACAGCCATGGTTCATAAGCAGTATAATCGGGATCAGCGCATGGATTTCAGCAGTACTTATTATAATATTTATTGGAAGTATATCTCATGAACTGTTTTCATCTTCTGCAGCTCTTATTACTGTCGGATTGCTCCTATGTGCAGGATCAATAGCTGTTCATAGCTTTCCTGAAAGAAATATCTTCATGTCGCAATTCTCTCTTGCATTTTTTATAGCCGGAGAAATTCTAAATATTGCAGGATTTTTCAACTTGAACGGAAGCGAATCATTTAAAATATTTTTACTTATTGTATTCGAGCTGCTGATATTATGGGTCTTCAATAACTCATTCCACAGGCTGATATCGACTGCAGTTATAGCAGGATCTCTTTATTTTTTATCTGAAAAATCGGGTTTAAAGGATTTTACGCATATTATAACCTTTCTTCTTGCTTTTATCTTTATAAAACTGTGGGAGAAAAAAGCTGAAATTATGACCGGCGCTCTAAAAAATTATTTTAATCCGGTAGTTTTTGGATTGGCTGTTTCTATGATCTGTATATTTACTTTACCGCTGTACAACAGGACAGGCTTGGGATTTGTATTCGGGAACTGGATGTTCAGCTCAATATCACTTATTATCGTGCTGATTTTTACAGCAAATGACATACTTGAGACTGATGTAAAAGCTTCAAAAAAGAATAAAACCATTATTTTATTGTCATTATTCCTGATCATGCTTACTGCATTAAAATCACCCGGAATTGTTGCATCCTTTCTTCTCCTGACTGCAGCTTTCAGATTCAGAAGCATTATTCTCTTTACTATCGCAAATATATCGCTGATATTTTTCATAATATTTTTTTACTACAATCTGAACATAACACTATTAGAAAAATCAATAATACTTATCACTTCGGGAATAGCTCTGCTTATAGCCAGAAAATTATTAAACAGATTTTCGGGAGCACGAACATGAAAAACACAATATTATTTACCACCCTTCTTGTTATTCTTTTTGTACTAAATTATCAGATCTATCAGAAAGAGAATATTCTATCTGAAGGTAAGACAGTACTTCTCAAGCTAGCACCCATTGATCCCCGCTCTCTGATGCAGGGCGATTATATGGCTCTGCGCTATAAAATAAGCGAAAATCTGACTGACAGAAATGAAAATGATGACGGGTTTATCGTAATTGTACCTGATTCATCGGGAATATATCAATATGTTCAGTTATATAGCGGTCATGAGATTATAAATACCGGAGAATTACTGCTGCGGTACAGGATCAGGGCTCATAAAGTCAAACTGGGTGCGGAATCTTTCTTTTTTCAGGAAGGACAAGGTAAAATTTATCAGAATGCCCGCTACGGGGAACTTAAAGTTTCTGAAGACGGCGAAAGTGTGCTTGTAGGATTACGAGATGAGAAGCTCAATAGAATTGAACCTCTGACAGAATAATTTACATTGAACAAATTGCGATTTTTAAGAAATTTAATTTAAATGGATTTTATAGACTGGTAACCTTTCTTGTATAAAATGGGTCTTATGTTCAGAAGACCTTAATCTACCGGAGCGGAAGAATGAAAGAGCTTGAAAAAATGGTTATTGAAGCAAAGAACGGTGATCTTAAAGCGTATGTAAAGATCATTGACCGGTTTAAATCGATGGCTGTAGGGTATTCGTTTTCGATATTGAAAGATCGGGACAATGCTGAAGATGCCGTTCAGGAATCATTTATTGAAGCTTATTACAATCTCGATTCGCTTAAACAGACCGCAGCTTTTCCGGGATGGTTCAAGAAGATAGTTTTCAAACAGTGCGACAGGATTTTGAGAAAACCGGAGAACAGGAACTTTGAATCTATTGATGATGCTGACAGGCTGGTATGTCAGGAATTATCTCCCGATATTAAGCTGGAGAAAAGTGAATTGAAAAACAAGATTGAATCTTTAATCGGAGAACTTTCTGAAGAGCAGAGGGTAACGCTGACTCTGTTTTACATTAAAGATTATTCCGTAAGGGACATATCTGAATTTCTGGAAATATCTGAAGCATCCGTAAAGAAAAGGCTCTATGACGCAAGGCAAAAATTAAAAGAAAGGATGACAAAAATGATTAAAGAAACTGTCCCGGGTCTTGTGCCTGATGAAATATTTTCAAAAAAGATCATCAGTCAACTGCTGAAAAGACCCAAACCGCTCGCTGAAGCGCAAAATCCCGTTAAGAACATTTATATTTCAATAACGGAAGTTCTGAATGATTTCGAGTTTATACATACCGGCGAAAAGATAAACAAATCACAACTCAAAAAGTTAAAAAAAGACATTAGCAAGTTATATCATCTAGATGATGATAATGTTTTAAGAGACGCCACAACAGAATCTTTACTTCTCGAACTTTCAAAAAGGCAGCCGCCCGTTAAGCTGTGTACTGCGGGAAGAGTATTCAGACCGGACAAAGAAGACTCCACTCATTCCAAAGTATTTCATCAGTACGAAATAATGGAAATTGGTAACGGAATAGCAAAAGATACGATGAAAAATCTTGTTGAGAAGATTATCAGGCATACTCTCGGTGATATTGAAATTCGATTTATTGAATTTAAATATCCGGGATATAATTGTTCATATGATTTTGAAGTGCTGAATGACGGTCTGTGGATTTCTGTCGGCGGCTGCGGAATGATGAATATTGACCTGCTTAAAAGGCACAAAATTGATCCCGGGATCTTTTCGGGGTACGGTATCGGTATCGGACTGGAAAGACTTGCCATGATAAAGTACGGTATAAATAATATTGACGAATTTAACAAAAGTTAATCTATGGACTATCTTTAGATATTTGGTTAAATTATATGCTTTGAAAAGTTGAGGAAGATCTATGAAATTAGTAATAATATTCGGACCGCACGCGGTAGGGAAGATGACGGTAGGTCATGAGCTTGAAAAGATCACCGGATTGAAGCTGTTCCATAATCACATGTCGATCGAGTATGTTGCTCCTTTCTTCAGTTACGGTACTGCTGAAGGTCAGAGGCTGGTAATTCTGTTTAGAGAAGAAATATTCAAGGCTGTAGCAAAGAGCGATCTTGAAGGTCTGATATTTACTTTCATCTGGGGATTAGACAGTAAAGGCGAATGGGCTTATATTGATAAAATATGTAATATTTTTGAATCGGAAGGCGGTACTGTTTATTTTATTGAACTTTGTGCAGATCTTAATACCAGGATAGAACGCAATAAAACTCCGCACAGGCTAGCTCATAAACCCACGAAAAGAAATGTCGAGTGGTCTGAAAAAGAAATGATCCGCACGATGGAAAAGTTCAGAATGAATTCCCTGGAAGGCGAGATAAAAAAAGATAATTATATTAAGATAGACAATACAAATTTAAGCGCTGCAGAAACCGCTGTAATAATAAAAGACAGGTTCGGATTGTAAAATCAATTCATATTTCTTATATTGCATTAATGAAAATCCGGAGCGGGATTGAAGAAATTATTAATATCAATTATCCTTTTAGCGTCAGTTCTGCTCATTTTATCGTGCAGCGGAAAAAAGCTGATAATAACTTCATATAATGACGGTCCGTATGTGTTTAGGGAAAACGATCAGATAAAGATAATTTCATTCAACAGGCTGAATAACGCCGATACAACACTTATTGATGAAGAGCTAAATCCCTCTTTTTATCTAAAATGCGCGTTCGACAGTCTGTCATGCCCGGATTTTACATTTCAGCTGAGCGGGGAACTGGCTTCAGACAGCTGCATAATTGATATGCCTGAAAAACTTATAGCTGTCTCTGATATAGAGGGTAATTTCGGTAAATTTTATAAACTGCTGAAATCAAATAATGTGATTGATCAGGATTATAACTGGACATTCGGTAAAGGTATTCTCGTGATCGCAGGAGACCTTGTGGACAGAGGTGATTATGTTACCCAGTGTCTGTGGCTGGCGTATCATCTTGACAGGCAGGCTTTAAAAGCAGGCGGGAAAGTTTATTATTTAATGGGCAATCATGAACGGATGTTCCTGACGGGAGATTCAAGATATGTCTCAGAGAGATATGTTCCGTTCTATAAATTACTTAATAGCGATACTTCAAAGCTTTTTTCAGAATCTTCAGAACTGGGCAGCTGGATCAGAAAGAAAAATGCAATGCTGAGGGCAGGCAATGTGATTTTTGTTCACGGAGGTCTCAGTCCTGAATTACTCGATCATGATCTAAATATTAGAAAGATCAATTCGGAGATGAAAAATGATTTCAGTGATAATGAATTTGAAACTGATGAGTCCGAATTTCTTTTTTCGGGAAAAGGAATATTATGGTACAGGGGATTGATCACTGATTACAAGGATTATCAGAAAATTTCTCCCGAAAAACTCGCAGAAGTGCTTGATAAATATTTATCTGAAACCGTAGTGATCGGGCACTGTGTCGTTGACAGCGTTTCAGCTGATTATTCAGGCAGGGTGATCCGAATAGATGTTGATCATTATGAAAGATGTCAGGGACTTTTAATTGAATCCGGAATATTTTATTTGGTAGATGAATTCGGGAAAAGAAGAAAATTATTTGACAACACAAACTTGCATGGAGAGTAAGGAAATGAAATATATAGTTCAGGCACTACTTCTCATATTATTCAGCTCGTATTCTCAGATACCGCAGGGAGACAGTACAACTGTGAAAGGGCTTAAGATCATATTTGTTGAAGGTGATCATTATTCCAGAGGGCTCGGGTACGGTTATTTTGCAGGGGAACAGATCAAAGATGTCGCTTTGAATTACTATCTTTCCCAGTTTTTCAGCAATTACGCGGCAGTTTACAATTATTATCTTGATTATTTCAAAAGCAGTTTTGAGGTTGAACAGAAATATGCCGATGAAGCCGGGGGGATCATAAAAGGCATGAAGATCGCGAATATTGATCTTTACTCCGATGTTATGGGCAGAGATCTTGATTCTTTAGACATTCTGTTCGCGAACGCGGTTGTTGACCTAAGAGCTTTTTACGCAAAGAGAGAAGGCAAAGAGTTTCCGCTGTATATGGGCTGTTCTTCCCTGACAAGCTTCGGAGAATCAACACTTGATGATCCGGAACTTAACGGAGAAACCGTAATAACCCGTCTTCTTGACTGGACGGTAGATGAAGTTCTTACCAGAAACCAGGTGATGGTCGTTCACAGGAATACCGTAGAAGGGGAAAGGAACTTCGTCACATTCGGGTTTGCAGGAATGATGGGCGGGCTTTCTATTATCAGCGATTCAGGACTGAGTGCGTTCCACAATGTGGGTAATTATTATTCCGCACCGGTTTCGCCTCCGTTTCACCCGATGCATTTCACTATCAGGAATGCAGTCGAAGCTGATGATTACAACGGAGACGGCTGGAACGACGCATCAGATGTATTTAGCGCGATTCAGGATAAGAACAGATCGGATTCTTATATAATAGAGACAGCGGCTCCGGCATCGGTTCCGTACCCGTCGCTTGCAGTGGAAGTTAACAATAAGCTCGGGGCAGTAAGCCGCGACTATACTCTAAACGATCCGGTTATCGGTCAGAATCTGATAACTACTAATCATCATAGAAAACTTTATGATCCGATATACTGCTACCGGTATGAGAATCTTTTAGATTCAATAGCTGTAAGTGATAAATTCACAGTCAGCAGGAACAGGGAAGTGCTCTGCGCCTGTGCAGGTCATGGCGGAACATATCAGGCGATCCAATTTGTTCCAAGCCGGAAAAGATTCAGTATTTCAGCCTCGGCTTCCGGATTACCCGGACATCTCGCTGAACCTGCCGTGTTTTATCTTGATTCTCTGTTTGCTCCAACAGGTATAAATGAGCATATTCCTGCAGGATTTGATATGATCTCTGCTTACCCTAATCCGTTCAATCCGGTTCTATCTATAGAGCTGCGTCTTGATGAAAAAGTAAACGGTTCCTTAACTGTTTATGATTTAAAGGGAAGTGTAACGGTAGTGATAAATCAGGGCGAGTTCAATAAGGGGATCAGCAGATTTTCATTTAACGGTTCGGGCTTAAATTCAGGTATTTATTTTATCCGGTTTAAAAGTGCCGGTTTGGATATAGTTATAAAGGTTTTGCTGGCTAAATAGTACAGGAGTAATTGAAATTGCGTAACCTTATACCGGATTTCATAGCGGAAAAAATCAGATCACTTGAAAGAAGCGGCAGTTTCAGAGCCTGTACAATGTTTATGGACATTTCCGGATTTACTGATATGACCGAGAGGCTGATGAAAGAAGGAAAAGAAGGCGCGGAAGTACTATCTGAAGTAATAAACAATGTATTCGATCCAGTCATTAAAGCTGTTTACAGATCCGGCGGTTTTATAGCTACTTTTGCAGGTGACGCATTTACGGTTATTTATACTGATATAGAAAAACCTCTAAAAACAGCTGATTGCGCCTTGAACATTAAAAAAATATTCAGTGATACGGGAAAGCAGAAAACTAAATTCGGCGAATTTGAACTTTGCGTAAAAATCGGTATTTCTGCAGGGAGCGTAGATTACGGTATTATCAGGAACAACGGCAGGGAAATTTATTATTTTAAAGGAGATGCAGTTGACGGATGCGCCAATTCTGAACATTTGTGCCGAAGTACGGAGATCATCATTGACAAAGAATTCTTGAATTCACTTCCTGAAAATACCGTTGAAACAGCAGTATATGATAGGTCGCACTACAGACTTATCAGCTGTAAGAAACAAACTGCTGATAGTAATAAAGTAAAATATCCGTCCGTTCCTCAAGAGATTATTAAAATGTTTATCCCGGAAAGTGTTCTCGCTTTAAAAGCTCAGGGCGAATTCAGAGAGATAGTTCCGGTTTTTATCAATCTGAGAAATAGATCAGCCGGAAAAAATCTTGGTGAATCTGTTCGGGAGATAGTCAGACTGTGCGGAGATCAGGGCGGTTATTTTAATAAAATAGATTTCGGGGATAAAGGCGGAGTTGTATTAGCGCTGTTCGGAGCTCCTGTCAGCTATGAGAACAATATTAAGAGAGCGCTTAATTTTATTAATAGTCTCAGAACTTTCTTTCATGCTGATTTCCGGGCAGGGATATCAGCCGGTATAGCTTATGCCGGTTTTGTCGGGAGCTCACAAAGATGTGAGTACACCGCTCTCGGAGATTATGTGAATCTCGCTTCGAGAATGATGACAGATGCCGAATGGGGCGGAGTACTGATCACCGAAAGTATCGCCAGGAAAATCCGCTCTGCATTCAGAACGGAAAGCATGGGTAATAAGATCTTCAAAGGGAAAACAGTTCCTGAAAAGATTTACATGCTTTGTGAACCTGTTAAAGTTCAGGAAGAAATGTTTTTTAAAGGAGAAATGATCGGAAGGCAAACTGAACTGAAAAAGCTTTTGAAATATGCGGAACCGGTTTTTGAAGGAAAATCTGCGGGATTAACTCTGATCTATGGGGAACCGGGTATCGGGAAAAGCAGGTTTTTATATGAGTTCAAAAAAAGAATGGAGAGTTTTTCCAGAATAGTTTATATGCGGACTGACAGCATACTCAAGCTCAGTCTGAATCCGTTCAAATACTACCTGAACAACTATTTCAGACAGAATAGCTCATTGAGCATAAAAGAAAAAAAGAAGAATTTTGAAGATATTTACGGTGATTTATTAAACAGCCTTCAATCCATTCAGGACAAGCGTGCAAAACCTCTCTTAAAAGAACTTAAAAGAATTAAATCCGTACTCGCCGCGCAAATTGATGTGATTTATAAACGGTCTCTTTATGAAAAACTTGAACCGAAAGAAAGATCTGAGAATACCATTTTCGCCTGCAGGGATTTTTTTGCGGCTTTAAGTCTTATCAGCCCGATCATAATTGTAATTGAGGACATACACTGGCTTGATGAAGATTCACATAAAGTATTTCAGGTTATCTGCCGTTCTCTGAAAAATTATCCTATAATGATCGCGGCAACGAGCAGATTCAATGATGACGGAACAAGACCTGTTATAAAAGCCGATGATAATGTTATAAAGCACGATATTGTTATAGACAAACTGATTTATAATGACGCCAGCCGCTTTATCGAAAATATGCTGGAAGGAAGATCAGACAATCTATTGAAAGATACAGTGATCTCCAGGTCGGATAACAGTCCTTTCTTCATCGAGCAGATCATACTTTATTTAAAAGAAAACAATTTATTAGTGTTCGAAAACAAGAAATATAAGTTACTCACACATGATCTTGAGATCCCCGGAAGTATCAGCGCAGTGATCATAGCGCGTATAGACAGGCTGGAAGCAGATATCAAAAATATGGTGCAGATAGCGTCTGTATGCGGCAGGGAAGTAGAGCTGAAGATTTTCTTGAGCATTCTGAAAATGTGCGATCCGCTGACTGACACTGATACTGTACAGCCGTCATTGGATAAAATTGAGAATGAGCAGTTGTGGACAAGGCTGAATGAACTCAAATATATTTTTAAGCATGTGCTTCTTCATGAAGCGGTTTATGAAATGCAGCTTAAATCAAGACTGAGGGAACTTCACTTTCTTGCCGCAAGATCAATTGAGAAAATATACGAGTCCAATAAAGAAAAATATTATGAGACCGCACTGCATTATGATAAAGCCGGAAAATATTCCGAAGCGCGTTTTTATTACGAAAAAGCGGGTGAATACTTAAGCAGGAACTTTGATAATCAGAGGGCTTTAACTTGTTATGACAGACTTCTGACCTTACCGGATCAAAAATCGGCGAGCAGGAAAATAATTTACCTGCTCAAAAAAAGCGATATACTGATGCACACGGGAAAATGGAAGGAATGCGAAGATATCAGGTCAGAAGCGCTGAAAGAAGCAGTAGCTTCAAGTAATGAGGAAATGACGGCGATGGCATACAGCGAGAACGGAAGTATTCTGTTACGCACCGGAAATTATTCAAAAGCATCCGAATGCTTCAGCCGCTCTCTTGAGATATACGAGAAATTGAACGATGAAAATCAGACCGCTTACATCATTCAGCAGCAGGCATGGATGGCCGTTTTAAAAAATGACGATGATAATGCGCTTAAACTTTATGAAAAAGCTCTTCGGATCTATGAAAGTTCAGGTTACGAAAAAGGAATTGCGGAGATAATGGAAGGTATAGGAATTATACAATCGAACCGAGGTAATAGCGGGGAGGCAATGAAATTTTATCATAAAAGCCTTGAGATCGAAGAAAAACTCGGTAATAAGCTGGATATTGCGCTGACTTATAATAATATCGGAGCTGAATACCTGCAGATGTCTGATTACGGTTCGGCGATTAACTGTTTTGAGAAATATCTGAAGGTAAGTGAGGATCTCGGGCATAAAAAAGGGATTTCGATAGCAGTGGGAAATATCGGTGCGGCATATACTAACATGGGTAAAAATGATAAAGCTTTTACGGCTTATACTAAAAAACTCAGAATTGATGAAGAGCTGAATGACCGCTACGGTCTGGCCTGGGTGCTGTCAAGGCTGGGAAGACTGTATGCAAATACCTGTGATTATACAAATGCGTTACTCTATCTCCATAAAGCTCTGAATATTGAAAACGCGCTCGATAATAAATTGTCTGCAGCAGGAATATTGAAAGATATCGCCGATGTTCATAAAACCTTGAAAGAATACGACACATCGCTGGAGAATTACAATTTATCGATCGGACATTTGAATGAAATTGATAATAAAACATTACTTGTTTATGTAATGCTTGCAAAAGCGGGATTATTATTTCTGACCGGTCAGAATAAAAGCGCGCTGCCGCTGACAGCGGAAGCTAAAAAACTGTCTTTAAAACTTGATGATCATCAGGCAGTGTTCGAAGCCGATGTTCTTTCGGCAAAGATCAATTCCGATCTTTATGAAATGGAAAATATGCTTAATAAAACAGAAAACGAGATCGACAAAGCTGTACTGCAATATGAATTATGGAAACTCAGTCTGATCTTAAATAACTGCGAAAAAGCGGAACGATACAAAATGTCCGCGCTTGAAAGCTATAGGATTATTTACGGGAACACGCCGTTTTATGAATACAAGGTCAGGATCAATGAACTTGAAAAATAAAAAAGCCCCGAATTATCGGGGCTTCAATTTTGCTGGTTTCCGGACATCATTGCTTCTACATCAACCTTTACTTCACCGATTTGATTCTCCTTTATTTTATCATTGTTAAAAGCATTTTGAAATCATTGGTTGCATAAACGGCATGGGGTTCGTTTTTAGGCATGATTATCGTCTGACCTCCGTTGAGTTCGAATTTATCACCTGAGATAGTTATCAGACAATTGCCTTCAAGCACCTGCACCATAGCGTCGAACGGAGCGGAATGCTCGCTGAGTTTCTGATCTTTAGCGAAAGCGAATAAAGTTACATTTCCTGCCGGCGACGCGGTTACTATCTTACTGACAATCGATCCGTCCTGATACTTAACCTCATTCTTAAAATCTAATATTTTTCTTATCATTTTGAAGCTCCTTTTAGGTTTATTATTGAAATAATGTTTCTAATTGCACGAAAGCTGATTTCGGGGCTTCCGATCAATTTCACCTAAAACTCTGTAAACCCATAAAGGGCGACAGAGTTTCTTAACGGCTAAATTGCACTCACGCCTTCTTCCGTCATCACTTTAAGCGCAAACCAAAAAATTATTTGATTGAACGATTTATTTTATTGAATTTCTCCGTCTACACCTATAACGGTCAGTTTTATCATTTTGCTGACACCTGCTATTTCAAGCGCTTTCTGAACTATAACTTCTATCCCGCCGCAGCACGGAACTTCCATCCTCACGATTGAAACAGATTTGATGTTTTTGTTCTGAAAGATATCTGCCAGCTTGGCAATATATCTGTCAGCTCCCTGATCCAGTTTAGGGCAGAGCATGACAAGCCTTTTTCCTTTTAAGAATTTTTCGTGAAAATTCGCATATGAGAACGGAACACAGTCTGCGCATATTATTAGATCAGCGTCGTTAAAGCTCGGATCAGCCGGGTTAACAAGATGAAGCTGAACGGGCCAGTGTTTAAGTTCTGACTGAATCGGGCCTGAGAATTTCTTGATCTCATCTTCTTTTCTGGTGATCGTTCTAGCACTGGAACCTGGACATCCACCGGAAGCGCAAGAACTCTGCGTTTCCCTAAATTCAGGGACAGAGATCCCTCTCATCTGAAGTATCATCACTGCCTGTTTTACATACTCTTTTTCACCGTGATCGAACAGGTGTTTCAAATGCGCTTTAATAGTATTTGCGCCAAGCGGGATCAGGTTTTCCATTACTTTAGATTCATCATAAGGTTCCGCCTCCCTTTCCTCGATCGTGATTGCTCCTACAGGACAGCTTCCTATACATGCTCCCAGACCGTCGCAGAATATTTCGCTTACCATTCTGGCTTTGCCATCGATAAGCTGCAGAGCGCCTTCATGGCATCCGGTTACGCATTCGCCGCAGCCGTTGCATTTATCCTCATCGATCTTTATTATCTGTCTTTTCATAAATTACCTCATTTTTATTAAATTATTAATATTATTCCAAAGAATTTTACCTTCTTTTTTAAGGTCAAATCCATACTCATTGAAGCACCATTGCGTCACAAGAAGCCTCATTGAGCCTATTATCATTCTGAAAAGCGATTTTGTATCTATTGCGTCTGATATCTCATTATTGGATTTAGCTTCTTCTATAAGCAGCTCAAGTTCTTTTCTGTGTCCGTGAATGATCAACCGCATCCTTTCAGACATATCTTTATCATTTATAAATATCGCTTCAGAGAACATTACTTTAGCCAGTTCGGGATTGCTTATAAATTTGTTGTATCTATCCATGATGAAATTCTCTATACCTTTCAGCCCTTTACCTGATTGATTGGTCTTTGAAAATTCCTCAAATAGATCGAGAATTGATATTAATATAGAATGTTTGCTGTCATAATGACGGTATAACGCAGCTTCTGTGACTCCGATAGCTTTAGACAGATTTTTTATCGTCAGGTTCTGGATGCCGTCATTGGCTATGATCTTAATTGCTTTTTCCAGTATCTCTTTTTGTCTTTCACTCAGTTCGTTCATTTTGCTTTCTCCAAGTAAGTAAATGTTCACTAACTAAATTTAACACAATAAAATGTCATTGTCAAGAAAAAGAATAATGAAAAAAGTAAAATATGGCAAAACAACATCTTGACTTTCTCCGGAAAGTATGATATATTTGTACTTATAGGAGAAAATGAAAATTATGTATTACGACACTCTATACCTTTTAAACAGCCTGGCTGATTATACCTCACCGAAATCGAAGCTTACAAATATAGTTAAATCCGGTGAATTGATCAGGATCAGGCGGGGGCTATATGTCAAAGGCAATGATTACGATAAAAAAACATTGGCAAATGTCATTTACGGACCGTCATACATTTCTTTCGAATATGCGCTTTCATGGTACGGAATGATACCGGAAAGAGTAGAGGCAGTAACATCGGCTGTTTATAATAAAAACAAAGACAGGGAATTTAATACGCCTGCGGGAAGGTTCGTTTACCGCTATATAAATCCTGCTGTTTATTTTTACGGAATATTTCGTGAGGAATTAAACGGAGAACCATTTCTTATAGCATCAAAGGAAAAAGCTCTCTGTGATCTGTTGTATAAGATCAAAAAATCGGATCCCGGCTATGATATTGAAAGTTTATTATTCAATGATCTTCGGATAGATGAGGCGGAACTGCGGTCTTTAAGTAAAAATGATATCGGATTTCTTGCGCAGCTTTACGGTAAAATATTGGTCACAAAACTTTCGGAATATTTAAACAAAAGGATCAGATGATGCATAATGCGGTTGAAAATATGCTTAAAAAATATTCCTGCAAAACTGCAGATGATTATAAGAATGCGCTCAAGGAGATAATTCAGGAAATTGCTCTTCTCGGGCTTTACAGGGCTGATTTTTTCAATAATGCCGCTTTCTACGGAGGTTCAGCGTTAAGAATATTTTACGGGCTGAACAGATTTTCCGAAGATCTTGATTTTTCCCTGCTCGATAAGAACGCGGAATTCGATATTGATCATTATTGCAGGTTCATAAAAGACGAACTCGGGGCGTACGGTTTTAAAATGGATGTTGAAAAGAAGATCAAGAATTTCGATTCGAACATTGAATCGGCTTTTATAAAGGGTGGAACTAAAATTCATATCATGGATATATCATCACAAATACAGGGGATATCAAAACTTCATAAAAATGAGAAGATCAAGATAAAGCTCGAAATTGACATCAATCCTCCGGCAGGCGCAGGTTACGAAGTAAAGTATCAACTTTCGCCTGTACCTTACTCTGTCCGATTATTTGATAAGCCTTCTCTGTTTGCAGGAAAAGTTCACGCTGTATTATACAGAAACTGGGGCGGGAACAGAACAAAAGGAAGGGACCTGTATGATTATATCTGGTACCTTTCTCAAGACACTGAACTGAACTTAATTCATCTTGCTGAAAGAATGAGGCAGACAGAACATCTAAAAGATTCTAAGCTGACCATAAAAGAACTGAAGCAAAAGCTAATCGAAAAATTCACAGGCATTGATTATAAATCTGTTAAGGCAGATGTTGAACCATTCATAAAAGATAAGAATGAGCTTAATCTCTGGTCAAAGGACTTTTTTATTTCAGTAACCAGGGAAAGATTGAAATGAGATATGTATTGTAATCCTTGCTAAAAGGAAGAAAGTGCGATTTATCATCCTTATGGTAAGGAATAAATTATAAAACCAGTGAAGAGCATGAAGTAGTTGGCGGTATTAAAATAAAAATCTATCCGGCATGGAAGTGGCTGTTGGGAATTAAATAACCAGGCTGTAAATAAAACAATTTACTTGCATAAATGTAAATTCAGGCTTACAATTCCTTTGTATTAAAGTACTTGAGTAAAAAAATGGAGTAAAATTACTGATGAAAAATTTAATAATCATTACAACATTAATTCTGTTTCTATTCAGCTGTACAAAGAAACCTGCTACATACGAGCAGGTAACTGAGAATGGTATCAGGATCACAAAGAACACGGGTATTCCGGCTGATTCTACCTTTAAAATAACTCTGAAGGAAGTAGGGTTCATTGACATGGAGAATGAAACAGATACGGTAAAATTCTTGAACTCTGCTTCAAATTTCGATTTTGATAAAATCGGTAACTTGTACTTTATGGACAGAGAAAAGTACAAAATACACAAATACGGCAAAGATTATAAATTCATTAAAGCTTTCGGCAGGAACGGTAAAGGACCCGGGGAGTTCTTTCTGCCGGGATTTATGAATGTTAGGAAAGACACGCTTTATCTTTCAAACTGGACTTCGCTCAGGGTCATTAAATATGATCTGAACGGGAATTATCTTGCAGATAAAATATTCCCTTCAAATGAAAATTTTCCTTCATATCCTACTAAGTTCGGAAAAGAACATTACATAAGTCAGTCCACTTCAAACAGGTATAAAAGTGATGGCAAAGAATATATGATTGAAGAAGTTGCGCTGTTCGACAATAAATTTAATTTTATAAAACATCTTTACAAACTCGAATACGCCAGTAAAAATGATATCGAGCACGATCCAAGTGAATTGGGGGCTG
>Ga0066600_10000199_pt1 | contig 22968 bp, 18 predicted proteins | sample Lowcelwee11metaG_FD_59486 | JGI IMG/M metagenome (GOLD analysis project Ga0066600, IMG submission 59486) | Freshwater pond sediment microbial communities from the University of Edinburgh, under environmental carbon perturbations - Low... | ecosystem: Environmental > Aquatic > Freshwater > Pond... | reverse complement strand
TTGAAAAAAGGTCAGATTCTAAAGAATAACAATTTAAAAGAAGTAGAATCAGCTATTAAAGATTTTTACAGATCCAAAAATTATCTTCTAACAGAAATAAATTTTAAAACAAGTCACATAAATGAAAAGGAAGTTGATCTTGAAATAGAAATTACTGAGGGTAATGAAGTATTGATTGAAGAAATAAAATTTTTAGGAAACACAGTTTTTGACAAAGACGATCTTATTGATCAGTTCGAGGAAACGCATGAAGACAGATGGTGGAGAGACGGCGAATATAATCGTGAAAAATTCGAGAATGATCTTCAGATCATGGCGCAATACGCCCAAAACAAAGGCTACAAAGATTTTCAGGTTTTAAAAGACTCGGTATATTACGATGAAAAGTTTGAAAAATTATACATTGATATAACTGTTTCTGAAGGAAAACAGTACATTTTCGGGGATGCAAAATTTGCGGGCAATCTTCTTTTCTCGGATGAAGAATTAAAAACAGCTTTAGAGTTTGAAAAAGGCGATAATTTTAGTAAAGAAAAACTTGAAATGTCGATTTACAACAATTTATCGACACTTTATATGGATAAAGGATATCTGAGAGCAAACATCGTTCCCGAAGAACAAATGTCCGGAAGCGATACGGTTTCGTATGTTTTTAAAATTACGGAAGGAACAAGATCCAGGGTAAGAAAAATCGATTTTGAAGGCAATACCAGAACCAACGAGAAAGTTCTGAGACGGGAAATGGATATCTTTCCCGGCGATATATTTAATAAAACAAAGATCCTCAGAAGCCAGCGTAACGCAATGATATTAAATTATTTTGAAAATGTAATGCCTGATATGAAACCTGTTGATGATAAACAGGTCGATCTCGTATTTTCAGTAAAAGAAAAGCCTACCGAACAGGCTCAAACTTCAATAGCATATTCAGAAGCAGACGGTTTCATCGGTTCCGTTGGTCTTGTTTTTAATAATTTTTCATTTGAGCATCCTTTTACGCAAGGGGACGGCCAGCAGTTATCTACAAATATCGAGTTCGGGAAAAATTATTACAAATATTCTTTAAGTGTAGAGGAACCGTGGCTTTACGACACTCCTACAGGAGTCGGCCTGAGCGGTAATTATCAGAAAAGAGATGATTCATATTCCGACACGCAGATAATCGGAGGAGTACTAAAGGTCAGCAGAAGATTCGCATGGAGCGACAACTGGCTTAAAGGATTATGGTATTATTCAATTGACAGGATAAAATATACAGATATCAGCGATAACGCACCGGAACAATATGAACTTTATGAAGGCAAAACGATCATATCTTCCTCAATCACCGAGTACCTGATCAGAGACAGCAGGGACAGAGCAGATTTTCCGACCAGAGGATCTACATTGACTCTTATGACAAAACTGGCCGGCGGGATTATGGGTGGAGACGAGGAGTTCCATAAGCATAAACTGGATATGAAATGGTATCAGCCGCTTGTTCAGAACAGGCTAGTGCTGTATTCGCAATTCGTAGCCGGTGTAATGGATAAACTGAAAGAATCGTCTTACATAAGTTCGAGAGAATATTTTTATATGGGCGGCGGCGGATTATCAGGCGGCGAGCCGCTAAGAGGTTATGATGAAAATTCTGTCGGTCCCTACGAAAGCGGATATTTCGTCGGCGGAAGAAATATGTTTAAAACTTCATTTGAACTGAGGTTAAAACTCGTTGAAACGCCGATGCTTATATATACTCTGGCTTATTTTGACGCCGGGAATCTCTGGCGGGATTACAGGGAAGTAAACCTGTTTGAACTTCAGAAAGGCGCCGGACTGGGTATCAGGATCAATGTTCCGATGCTTGGAATGATGGGTCTCGATGTCGGTTACGGATTCGATTACTTTGAGAATTTTGGAAAAAAAGCGGACTGGACAAACCAGTTAAGAACCCATTTCAGGATGGGAACAAATTTATAAAAACAACTAAAACGGAGAAAATAAAATGAAAAAAATGGTAACTGTTATGATGCTGATAGCGTCAATGATCGTATGCGCGGAAATGAAATTTGGATATATCAACTCCCAAAAAGTCCTTGAAGAATCAAAAGAGTATTTGAAAGCAGTCGATCAGTTTTCAAAATGGGAAAAAGAATCATATGAAATTAATTTTTTGCCCAAAGAAAAGGAACTAAGAGCACTTGAAGAAGAAATAAAGAATATGTCTGTGATGGTTTCAGAAGAAGTAAAAAGCAAGAAAATTGCTGAAGCACAAGATAAATACCAAGAATACATGCTTTTCAAAGAGAAGTATACAGGGCAGAATGGGGAATATCAAAAAAAGAAAACTGATATACTAAATCCTGTGATGGACAAAATCAATTTTGTTATCAAGAAAGTGTCTGAAAGAGAAAAATTCGATTTTATATTTGATGGAAATGTAGGGGCTTTATTGTATGCAAAAGATCAGTATGATATTACTGACATGATAATTGAGGAGTTGAATAAAACTGAGGTAATAAAAGAAGAGAAAAAAGAGGAAGATAAAAAAGGGAAAAAATAAATGAAAATTCACTTTTATAGGATTATTCCGCTTGTTTTGGCTGTAATTTTTATCTTCAGCTGCTCAAAGAAAAAAGAACTGACCACCGATGAATTTATTCAGCAGCTTACTGAAGATGTTGAGATAGATCTTTCAAAAATTAACAGCGAAGTATCTGTTTTAACTGATGCCGATAAAGCATTGAGGAATTACAGAGACAAATACATTGAACTTCAGGAAGACATTGATTCTCTTATGGAAAAGTATCCTGATTCTTATGATCTAAAAGCAATAAAAATTAATATTCTTAAGGCTAATCCCGAAGAATCATCAAAATATGTAAAAGATATTTATCAAAAAGACAGCCTTAATTCTCAAAATCAGTTTTTCTACGGAACAAGCCTTGATCCCTTTGACGGAAAAGATTTTTTTGTCCGTATGATCAAACAAAAGAAAGACGATCCGTTCGGATATCTCGGGCTTTCGTTCTCGCTTCTTTATTCAAAAATCGAAGATTTGCAGATTCCGGCAAAACTTGCGTATATCGCGATTCTGAAAGATCCTTCGGTTGACGACTCGTTTGAAGTGCTCAGCTATATTTTCAATGCTTTAAGCAGAAAAGACGATCTTGCAGTATTACAGGGAATCATGCTTGTAAAAGACCCATCCAGTTCATCGGCATTTGACAATTTATTTTACCATTATTATGAAATAAATGCAAAAGTTAAAGCAAAAGAATTACTTGATGTATTTGTAAAAAATAATCCGGGAGTTCTTACTAATACCGGTATCGCAGAAAGATTAATGGATCTTGAAATGGCAGATCAGGCTACGACTTTTGTTAATGAGGCCAGAAAGAACGCCGAAAACGATCCATTGCTTGATTTTATTGATGCCAAGCTGAAAATTATGGTTGACAATACTTCTGAAGGATTATCTCTTTTAATAAAATATTCAAATGCAAATTTAAATGACAGAAATCTCGTTTACAGGATCACGGATAATATCTTCGCCGAAAAACTGATCGGAGATAAAAAATATAAAGAACTTCTTCAAAAAATCGAGAATGGCGCGCCAACAATAGGAGATAAAATTCCGGAACTTGCAGGAAAGTATATTGATGGTACTCCTTATATAGCCGCAGATATGACAGGAAAAGTTTACCTTATAGATTTCTGGGCGGAATGGTGTAATCCATGCAAAAATGAAATGCCCAATGTTATAGATGTTTATAACGAATTTAATCCTAAAGGATTTGAAGTTATAGGGGTTAATCTGGATCAGGAAAAGGAAAAAGCACTTAAGTATATTCAGGATAATCAGATAAAGTGGAAACATATTTACAGCGGAACCGGATGGAAAGATGAAAATGTAGGATTATTTAAAGTTCAGGGGATTCCCGCTACTTATTTAGTAGATAAAAACGGAATTATAAGGTATAAGAATATCAGGGGCAAAGATATAATCGGCAATAAAGTTTCGAAACTTTTATCAGAATAGATTCAGTAATTTATTGTTCATTTAATTTTTTTAAATAAATGCCGCTATAGCTTAGTTGGTAGAGCAATGCTTTCGTAAAGCAGAGGTCGAAGGTTCGACTCCTTTTAGCGGCATTTTATTGAATATAAATTCCTTTCATTTCTATAATACTTATTTGACAAAACCATATGTACAAGTTAAATTACAAAAAAACAGGGAAGAACTAATGAAACTACTATTTATATTGATTTTTGTTTTGAGGTTGGCAACTTTGTATCCTGATCAAATTGGACAATCAGAATTAGAGGATATTAACGCTAAATATTTTGAGTTGAAAAACGATTTCTTTGCTTATGTTAATTTAGATAAAATTTTAACTGAATACGAAGAAGCAATAAAAGCAAAAGAGCAACTTGAAAAATGGAATAATGTAAGGATAACTGAAGCAAATAATCTGGAAAACGAAATACAAGCTCTACAGGATGAAATCCAAAATACTTCTGCTATGGTTTCGGAAGAAAAAATTATTGAGAAATTAGGATTCGTACAGCAAAAACTTCAAGAATATTATCAGTACAAAGATAAAATATGGGGACAAAACGGAGAATATGAAAAAAAAGAATCAGAACTTATGCAGTCTCTTTATAATAAAATACACTTTATAATAAAATCATTCTCAGAAGAAACAAAACTAAAGATAGTTATGGATGAAAGTACTGGAACACTTTTAGGATCGAATTCCGAAAATGATATAACAGATTTGATATTGGCAAGACTAAAGATAAACAATGAAGAAACTAATGGAATTAAAAATTTTAATATAAAACCAAACAAAAAAGTTTCTAATATTAAATTTGGATATATTAATTCTGATAAAGTTTATGCCGAATGCAAAGATGCAAAAGATGCAAAAGATAAACTAGTTAAATGGAACAAAGAAATGGAGACAAAAGCTCTAACTATGGAAAAAGAGATTCAAACTCTTGAAGACGAAATAAAAAACATGTCTGTTATGGCATCCAAAGAAATAAAAGATGATAAAATTTCTGTATATCAAAAAAAGTGTGACGAATACTATCAATTCAAAAAAAAGGTTTGGAGTAAGAATGGTGATTTTTACAAGATTGATTACGAAATTATGAAACCTGTAATTGATAAAATAAATGAAAGTATTAAATATATATCAAATGAAGCTAAATACGATATTTTGCTTGATGCAAATACAGGCACTATTCTTTATACAAAACCAGATTACGAAGTTACAGATGCAATAATTAAAAAGATTAATGGTTCTGATGTTACAATAAAAGACGACGGGAATATATCACTAAAAAACCTTAAATTCGGATATGTCAATTTAGAAAGAGTACATACTGAGTATATTGAAGAAATAAAAGTTAAAGAACAGATTGTTAAATGGAACAAGGAAATGGAAGTTAAAGTCGCAACTATGGAAAAAGAATTAAATGCAATAGACGATGAAATTAAAAATATGTCAGTAATGATTTCTGATGAAAAGAAAAATGAGAAAAAGGCTGATAAACAAAAAAAACTTCAGGAATTTTATCTGTTTAAAGATAAATTATGGGGTCAAAATGGAGACTATTACAAAAAGAACAATGAACTAATGCAACCTCTTACAGATAAAATTATTCAGGTAATAAAACAAATTTCTGAGAAAGAGAAATATGATTTTGTATGTGATAGTAATACAGGGACTATATTATATTCAGAACCGCAATTTGATTTAACTGATAAAATTTTGAAAGAATTAAATAAATAATATTTTAGCCTCTTATAAGTGTGTCATAAATTACATAACCAAATTTGCAAAATTATATTTATTTAAGTATATTTGTATGGTATTACATTTGGAGTAAATCGCCATGAAAATATATTTCTTTTTGTCACTCCTAATTCTAACATTATTGAGCTCTCAGACTGAAAAAGGGATTGTAATAAAAGAAAGAATAGGGAATGAAGGTAAGAGGTGGGCAATCTGTGTTGGGATAAACGATTACGAGGAAAGAGGAATACTCGATCTTAAAAAAGCTAGAAACGATGCCTTAGCTCTAAGTGAAATTTTTAGAAAATATGGTCAATTTGATCATATTTATACTTTTACCGATGAAAATGATGCAAAAGGAGAATTTTACCCAACTTTAAGAAAATTAAAAACAAAGCTGAATTATTTGAAGGATTTCGTGAAGCCCAATGATCTTGTAGTATTTTCTTTTTCTGGGCATGGTGTTAGTAACAACGAAGGAGAAAGTTACCTTGTTTTAGCAGATACTGATCCTAATGAAATGTTCAAAACTAGTTTAAAACTTAAAGATGTAACTGATATTTTTACACAAGCAGGAGTAAAAAAATCCTTGTTAATTGTTGATGCTTGCAGAGAATCTTTTCAAGAGAACAAGGGAATTAATACAATGGGATTAAAATCTGAAAAGTTTGAAAAAAGCGAAGTTGCTGCAACATTTTATGCAACAAAAGATGGTTGGTATAGTTACGAAGACGATAGTAGCGACTATGGAGCTTTCACAAAACATATAATAGATGGGCTTGCTGGAGGTGCTGATAAAACCGAATACCAAGGAAATGCAGACGGTATTGTAACTTTTAATGAATTAGCGTCTTTTGTAGAAGATGGTGTTAAAGAATGGGCATTAGAAAGAAGCAAAAAACAAATTCCATATACAAAAATATGGGGCGAAAAATACGGAGATTTAGCATTATCAAGTTATAGTGTTAATGGATATTTCTCAAAAAAAAAAGAAGACAAAAAAATAATTAAAGATGTAATTGGGATTGAAACTGATTTTACAATATCTTATATAAACTCAGATAAAATTTTAACAAAATACAGTGGTGCTATCAAAGCAAAATCGCTTCTGTCATCATATAAAGAAAAAAATTTAAAAGATTCTATTGAGAAGAACAAAGAGGTAATGCAGCCTGTTATTGATAAAATAAATACTTCTATCAAAGAAGTAGCGAAATATGCTAAATTCGATATTGTGTTTGATGCAAATACAGGTACTTTATTATACGCTAAACCTGAATATGAAATAACAGATAATCTTATTGAAAATCTTGAGAATGGGCAGATTTCTATAGTTAATAAAGATAAAAAAATATCAGGCAACTACCTTTCGACACCATTAAATTTTGCATATATTAATTCCGATAAAGTCCTATCCGAATATAAAGACGCAAAAAAAGCTAAAGGAAATAGTCAGTTAATGCAAACTGTTATTGATAATATTAACATTGCGATAAAAGAATTTTCAGTTTCCTACAATTTAAATATAGTATGTGACGCAAATACAGGTACTTTATTATACGCTAAACCTGAATATGATATAACTGATTTGTTAATACGAAAATTAAATGGAGAAAATGTAACAATCACATACAAAGCAAAGAAATCCATGAAATTTGGTTATATTGACTCAGATAAAGTTTTAGCTGAATTCAGTGACTCGAAAGTAGCAAAAGAACAACTTTCAGATTGGAATAAGGCAATGGAAGCGAAAGTAGTTTCAATGGAAAAGAAAATACAGACTCTCGAAGATGAAATAAAAAGTATGCCACCATATATTTCAGAATCGAAAAAGAACAAAAAACTTAAAGAAGGGCAAGATTTACTACAGGAGTACTACCAGTTCAAAGATAAAATTTGGGGAGATAAGGGAGATTTTTATATAAAAAATAATTTATTAATGCAGCCTGTAATAGATAAAATAAATATACAAATTAAAAATACTGGTGAAAGAGAGAATTTTGATTTTATAGTTGATGCTAATACAGGCACATTGCTCTATTCAGAGTTGAGATTTGAGATAACAAACATTATAATTGATGAATTAAATAAATAGATTTTAATTGAAGATTACACCTAATCATCTGATAGTTAGAACCTATTTGGGTTTAATTATCATTTTTCTTGCCGCAATTTCCTCTTTGGTTTTTAACTCTGGTGTTTGTTTCATGTGATACATTTCTCTCACACTATACATCATTGAAGACTTTTCTCTTTAATTTTTTTATAAAAAGTATTATATTTGGGTCACTTTAACGGAGCAGTCATGTTCTTATTATCAGATTATAAAGCTTTTTCAAAGAATGGAATAAAAGACATCGTAATGGTTTTTGCGGGGTCTCTGATCATGGCTTCCGGATATGTATTTTTTATAGTGCCGTATAAAATTATTCCCGGAGGGGTTTACGGGATCGCGATAATACTTCACCACACTTTAGGATTACCTACCGGTATGACGGGTCTTATAATGAATATACCATTAATAATATGGGGCGTTAAAGAACTCGGACCTATGTTCGGATGGAGGACGATTCTTGGAATGTCAGTTACATCAATATTAATTGATTTAATCACATACTTTTGGGGTGACTCGCCACTGATCGAGCATGAATTACTTCTTTCAGCTCTTTACGGCGGAGTTCTTATTGGAACCGGTCTTGCTTTTATATTCAAAGCTAAAGCTACAACCGGAGGATCTGATATAATAGCTCAGATAGCATATAAAAGATCGAAAATTCCAATGGGACAGCTGCTAGTATTAATAGACTCTATTGTAGTACTGCTTGGTGTGATAATATTTAAAGATATAAAACTGGCTTTATACGCAATTATTACGATTTATACAACAGGACAGGTTGTAGATTCTATCACTGCCGGTATGAATTACAGAAAAGGTGCTTTTATTATATCTAAAAAATACGAAGAGATAGCTTCTTTTATTCTGCATAATCTGAGAAGAGGAGCGACATATTTTCACAGCAGAGGCATTTATAAAAATGATGAGAAAGAAGTAATTTTTGCCGCTCTGACAAGAAGGGAATTAGTTGCTTTACAGGAAAAGATCAAAGAAATTGATCCCGAGGCCTTCATGACAGTAATTGATGTTAGAGATGTAAGAGGCGAAGGATTTAAACCATTTGATGATGATTCAATATAGTGATCAAAAGATAATCGCTGTCTAAAAACCGAAATTACGAATATAAATATTAATGCATATAAAAAAATCAGTTCATCTGATTTTTTTGTTAAAGAAGTAGTCGTTAAAATGCAAAAACATTATAATAATGAATAAAAAATAAAAAATATGTTAAAAATATTAATATTTACTTGACAATGAAATAAAAAATATTTATATTACCATCAGACAAATAACAAAGGAGTTAAAAATGTCTTTCGGTGAAATCTTAATAATAGCAAAAATGCTTAATGAAGGCAGAATTACTAAAGAACAGGCAAGAGAAATGACGGATATAGTTATTGAAAAAGAATATTTGAATAAATCTGACAATCAAATTCCAAGACGGATATATTCTTATTAAAATAAAGGAGGCAAAATGAAAAAAATGTTAACAGAATGCCCGGTTTGCGGATCGCAATTAAAAGTCTCTGAATATGCCTGCGACTCCTGTAAAACCAGAATTAAAGGCGATTTTGAATGCGGCGGGAATTTCGGTGATTTTGATAAGGAGATCATTGAGTTCATTAAAGTATTCATCTATGCCGAGGGGAGTATAAAACAGGTAGAGAAACTGATGAACTGCTCATATCCCAAAGTCAAGAATCTGTTAAAAAAAGCAAAAGCGGCTTTGAACATCGAAGAAGAGGAAAATGACATTTCGGCGGAAGTTCTGGAAAAACTTTCAAAAGGCGAGATTTCCACCGAAGAAGCTTTAAATAAACTATCCAAAGGGAGGTAACAAATGAAGTACGATCTTAATTCAGAAAAAATATCGCTGACGATCTCATTATTAAACAGCGATCTCGAAATTGCAGGGAGCGACAGAACGGATCTTGAGATCGATTTTTCGGATCTCAGGAAAAATGCGGCCGATGAAATATTCGATATTTCTTTCGAGAACAGTAATCTGAAAATTACTCAGAAATCAAAAAAACTGTCGCAGTTCATGAGCGGAGAAGATTATCCTGTGAAGATCTTTGTTCCGAAATCAGTTCAAATGCACGCAGAAATTGACGGTCTGAGCGGAGATATAAATATTTCAGGACTTGGATCAATGAAGGGAAGTATAAAAACAAAAAGCGGTGATATTAATATAAAGGAAATCGGCAATTTTGAAGCCGAAGTGTCCAGCATCAGCGGAGATATAATTCTGGCGGCATTAAAAGGGTCGCTCCTGGCATCGTCTATTTCGGGTGATATAGTTGAATCAGGTTCGGAGTATTCAAAAATAATTATAAAAAGCGTATCGGGAGATTTGACTATGAACTGTTCTTTCGATCTGGCTGAAGACGCTTTAATCGGCACCGTTTCAGGCGATATATCAATCAATTTTACAAAGTATAACGGAGAAAAGGAGATTTCTTTAAAAAGTATATCAGGCGATATTGAGCTGACAGGGAATAAACCTGCGGAAGAAAAAATTCATATATCTCAGGTCAAAGGAGATTTTGCAAAATTTAATCCTATAAATAAAGATTTCTTTAAAGGATCGTTCGGATCGGTTTTCAGAAACCTCAAAGATCATATTAAAAATGTTTCTGATAATAATGCCACATCTGAAATCAGGGAACCGAAAAAAGAAAACGGAAATGTTCAAGCTATATTAAGCATGGTTGCAGAAGGAAAGATATCTGTCGATGAAGCAGAAAAACTTATAAAAGCCATAAGATAAGGATTATATCATGTTATCTTTGATACTTATAATTACATTACCGCTGTATTACATATTTAAAGGCATTATCGTAAAAGAAACAAAAGCTCTGACCATAATAACACTGATAGTATTTTTATCGAACCTGTGTATAATTTATTTTATGAGCTCGAGCTGGATCAAAATATTTCTGTCTGTATATCTGATTTACTCTTTTGCGGATTATTTATGTTTAATGTACTTAAAAAGAGTAATTTATAATTTCCCATGGATGAGCAGAGTAAGAGTTATCAGCGAAGAGGCTATCATCAGCTATATTTTGTTCAGACCTGTAATTTTAATTCCGGTCAATGTGTTTCTGTTCTTAAAAAAATACCCGCGTATCAGTCTTAATGAAGAAATAGGTGTTGATATTAAAACAAAAGACGGTACTCAAATAAAAATTAACCTGTAAAAGGAGGGCAAAATGCCAAACGAAAAAGAAAAAAAACAAATACTTGTTATGCTCGAACAAGGAAAAATCACTGCGGAACAGGCTGAAAAATTATTAAAAGCCGTAGATATAGAGGACAGTGAAACCGAAACAAAAAAAAGTGAATCAGCAGTAAGAAATGCAGAGAAATATTCTGCGGGTGCAGTTAAGCTGAAAGGTAAGTTTAAAGTTGAAGTTCAAAGCGCCGACGGAGACAATGTGATGATAACTCTGCCTTTAATGCTCGCTAAACTGGCGTTCAACATGATGCCGTCGCAGAAACTTTCCGAAATCAAGGCCAACGGCGTGGATATTGAACAGATCGTAAACAATATTGAAGAATTTATCGAAATGGTGGATGAAGATATCGTTAATGTGGAGAGCGCAAACGGTGATAAAGTCAGGATCTATATAGAGAAATAAATTCAAATCAAATATTTTTCAGAACAGCTGTTTTAGAATGACAGCTGTTTTTTATTTTTATAAAATTATCTTGACCTTAATTAAAATTTTAAGCATATTTGCAATAGAAAATAATTGAGATCAGGCTTATATGTCAGAATTATTCACTAATAATAAAAAAAATCCGATAGAAAAGATTGATTTCATCGGTTTTTTTATGGTAATATCTCCTTTAATATCTTCTATTCTTCTGTGGTATTGGTTATTTTATATTGAAATGCTGGAAGAAATCACAAAATATTTCTTTGCGGTCTTAGCAGGTACTGTTTTATTTACAACGATACTTGCGACAATTGATTCTCACAGGCTGGGATTAAAAATAAAAATATACGGAAGAAAAGAGATTTACGGAGGAAGTTTTTTGAAGTTCTTTGTATTTCTCTTACTTTGGATTTATGCATATCCGGTGTATTTATTCAGACGAAAATATTACGGAGGAAGAAATCTGCTTTATCCGCTGATATTTTCTTTGATCGTATTTGTTTTTTCTGCAGGTTATATGTATTTTGTCCTTGAAAAAAAGCAAATTGAAGATGAAGCTTTTCAAAGAAGGAAAATGCATCAGAGAATTTTGAGATAGCTAATTAGAATTGTCAAGTCTGTTCATTATATTTGAATTAACAATCTCTCTCGAATCTTTTGACTCAAAATCGGATACATAATTTTTTTCGATCAGATCACTAAGTAAATTCTCTATCAGATCAACTTTTGAATTAATAAAATCTTTAGTGGATTTCTGATATGCTTTAAAATACTTTTCCTGATCTATAAGGATATCTTCAGAAATTCTCCTATCTGCACTAACAAAATCAAGAATTTTAACATTAAAATCTGCAAGAATATCTGAATATTTAATTCTGTTTTCGTTTAGATCAATTAAATTTCTAAGATCAGCGGAATATTTTAATTTGATAAGCAGGTCGGTTTCCTTATCGAGAATTTTTTTTGTCTCATCGTAAAGATAAGCTGCGATTTCCATCTGATTGTTTAATCTTGCGATCTCAAGAGCTGTAATGCCGTTTTTATTAATCGATAATACAGAAACTCCTTCTTCAACAAGAGATTTAACCTCTTCAAGATCACCGTCCTTTATGGCTTTAAACAGTTTATCTTCGTCGGAAGAGCATGAAAAAATCAGGAACAATGCACAAAATAAAATTAATAATTTTGAAAGTCTATTACTCATTGAATGATACCTCAATTTAATTTGATCGTTAAAAAAATCTTTTTTCCTTTTTTCAGGTCCAGACTTCCGTTTATAATATCCCTCCTAACAATGATTTTCGCGGGATCATCTACTTTTATTCCGTTAAGACTTAACCCTCCCTGACTGATCATTCTTCTGGCTTCGCTTTTTGATTCAAACAATTCCGCGTTCACACAAATATCCACAAGCTGCTTACCTTCTACTTCAATTCCGGACATTGATATTGAAGGAGCGCCTTCGGTAGAACCTTTTTTAAAAATATTTACCGCTGATTCTCTTGCTTTCTCGGCTTCACTTTGACCGTGCACTATTTTTGTGGCTTCATACGCAAGAAGTTCTTTGATCCTGTTGAGTTCTTCACCTTTCGAGGATGAGTATTTTTCAATTTCATCAAGAGGAATATATGTATAGATTTTCAGGAATTTTATTACATCATCATCGGCGGTATTTCTCCAGAACTGGTAATATTCGAACGGACTTGTCATAAGGGGATCGAGCCATACAGCGCCACCCTCTGTTTTACCCATTTTCTTGCCGTCAGAACGTGTTAACAGAGGATTAGTCATTCCGTATGCTTCCTCACCATCGATACGCCTGATCAATTCAACTCCGGCTATAATATTGGACCATTGGTCATCTCCGCCGACTTGAAGTATACATTCATATTTCTTAAAGAGAGTATAAAAATCATAAGCCTGGAGAATCATATAATTAAATTCGAGGAAAGATAAACCTTTCTCCATTCTTATTTTGAAACAATCTGCGGTTAACATTCTGTTCACCGTAAAATGCGGTCCGATCTTTCTTATAAAATCAATATAATTCTCAAATCCGAGCCAGTCATAATTGTTTACAAGTAAAGCTTTCTCATCGCTGAAATCGATAAATCTTGACAACTGAGATTTTATACCCCTTAAATTCTCCTGAATTTTTTCTTCTGTTAGCATTTCCCTCATGTTGTCCCTTCCGCTTGGATCTCCTATTAAAGCCGTTCCGCCGCCGACAACACAAATAGGTCTGTGGCCTGCTCTCTGCATATGAGATAATATCATAATCGGGATCAGATGACCGACATGCAGGGATGATTTTGTAGGATCAAAACCGGCATAAACACTTATAGGCAAGCCGTTTAGCAATGGCTTAAGCCTGTCAAATTCTATTGTGGATTGTTTAATTAGTCCTCTTCCTTCCAAATCTTCAAACAGTTTCTGCATATTTTCTCCGATAACTTTATTTTGGTAAATTTCGGGGTAAATATAAGAAAACCGCCGGTATTTAACAAGAACTATAATATTCAAAATCCGGTATTTTGGATTGCTAAAATCTAGCCTTTTTAATATATTTCTTCAAAATTAATTATGAGGGTGTTACTATATGGTTCAAGAAGATAAAAAAGACGGCTTAGGATCTAATTTTATAAAGACTTTTATTGAAGAGGACTTGAGAACTAAAAGATTTAATGAGGTACATACCCGTTTCCCGCCTGAACCGAACGGATATCTGCATATAGGCCACGCAAAGGCAATTACCATCAGCTATGAAACGGCTAAAGAATTCGGGGGGCTTTACAATCTCAGATTTGACGACACAAATCCAGTAAAAGAAGATACGGAATATGAAGAATCCATCAAAAGAGATATTAAATGGCTTGGATATGATTGGGAAGACAGGCTGTATTATGCATCGGACTATTTCGAAAAATTATTTGAATTCGCAATAGTTCTGATTAAAAAAGGATCAGCTTATGTTTGTGATCTTACTCAGGAAGAGATCAAAGATTATAGAGGAAATCTGACCCAAGAGGGAAAAAACAGTCCTTACCGAGAAAGATCAGTCGAAGAGAATCTTGACCTGTTTTGGAGAATGAGAAGCGGAGAGTTTGATGAAGGTTCTAAAGTATTAAGAGCAAAAATCGATATGTCAAGTCCGAATATCAACATGAGAGATCCAGTGATGTACAGGATTCTTAAAAAGAACCATCACAGAACCGGAAATAAATGGGTAATCTATCCGTCTTACGATTTTACTCACGGTCAGTCTGATTCGATCGAGAGGATCACTCACTCATTATGCGATATATCGTTTGAAAATCACAGACCTTTATATGAATGGTTTTTGGAGAAACTCGATATCTTCAGGACGCGTCAGATTGAATTTGCCAGGCTTAATCTTACATACACTATAACAAGCAAAAGATTCTTAAAACAACTTGTGGATATGAAAATTGTTGACGGCTGGGATGATCCAAGAATGCCTACTTTGATCGGAATGAGAAGAAAAGGCGTTCCGGCAGAAGCAATAGTAGAATTCATGAAAAGTGTTGGCGTCAGCAAAAAAGACAGCCTGATAGATATAGCTAATTTTGAATATTATATCAGAGAAAACTTAAAGAAAAACAGTCCTCATATTATGGCTGTTCTTGATCCTGTAAAACTGACTTTAATAAATTTTGATGCGAACGAAAAAGAAGAAATGGAAATGGATACTCTTCCGAATTCAGAGAACGATATTAAAAGAAAAGTTCCGTTCACCAGAAATTTATATGTGGAAAGAAGTGATTATTTAGAAGATAACGATCCGTCATTTTACAGATTGTCTCCCGGGAGATTAGTAAAGCTTAGGAAATCTTACATCATCAGGTGCTTGTCGGCAAAAACAAACCGGAACGGCGAAATAGATGAGATTTTATGCGAATACCTTCCAGAGTCAAAACACAGTACCGAAGCTGACGGCAAAAAAATAAAGGGGATAATCCACTGGGTTTCTCAAGAATATTCAGTAAACTGCACTGTCAGATTCTACGACAAATTGTTTACAGCTGAAAACCCTTTGGATGTAAAGGATAAGGAATTCAGGGATCTTATAAATAGCGATTCCATGAAAATCATAAAGAATTGTAAAATTGAACAAATTGCGGAAAACGCAAAACCCGAAGATAGATTTCAATTTGAAAGAAACGGATATTTTTGTGTAGATATGAAAGACTCTGACTCAAATGATCTCGTTTTTAACAGAACATTAACACTGAGATAAAACAATTCCGCTTAAATGAAGCAACTTTTTTGTTGATATTCTTTTAAGCGCAGACTATATTATGGTAGTTTTGAATTTACACTTAAAATAGAGAGGAGTAAAACAAATGTCAAAATTGTCAACAATCTGTGTCTTAATCTTAATTGCGCTCTATTCATGTAAACAACAGGGCACTACTTCTTTGTCTCTGGCTGAATTTAAAATCGGCAAAATCACAGCGTCAGATTTCGAAAAATCAATACTTGAACTCAAGTACGACAATAATTATGAAAAAGCAAGCGGCAGTTCAATGGATGAAAGAAGAGATTTCCTCAAAGAAATGATTTACCGCGAGATAATTTTTGATATGGCCGAGAAAAATAAACTTGATACTGTCAGAACGATTAAGAACGATTTCTCTAAAAAACTTTATACCCAGGCTATTATCAACGGACTTATATTGGATAGTATCAGCTATAAAATTTATAGCGAAAATGATTTAAAAAGAGCTTATGAGCAAAGAAAGGTCAGATATTTCCCTAAACATATTCTTATTGATAAAGATAAGCATAAAAACGATCCTGCTAAAGCTAAAATAGATTCGGTTTACCAAAAATTAAAAAACGGCGAAAAATTTGAAGAGCTGGCAAAAAAATACTCTGACGATGTTCAGACCGGATCAAACGGAGGCGAACTCGGCTGGGTCTTCGCTTATGATATGATAAAGGAGTTTGAGGATCAGGTTTTAATATTGAAAGAGGGTGAATATTCAGAACCTTTTATGTCTGAATACGGTTATCATATTATATATCTGAGCGGTGTTAAGAAAAATGATAAGATCAAACCATACGAAGAAGAAAAAAAGCTGATTATGAACGATTTTAATAAAAAGTATTCAGGAAAGTTCCAAAAGATTTTCTTGAAAATGATTGAAGATCTAATGGTGAAATATGATGTTAAAATTGACTCAGCAAATATAAAAACTTTTATAAAACAGTATAACAACTATATTGAAAAATCGAAAAATGACGAAAAAGCAGATCCGCTTGATCTATTTAAGGATTCTGAAAAGAATCTAAAATTTTCCCAGTTTGAAGATTTTATGCTTGATGCAAATAAAATGATATCCACATTGAAGAATTTCCCGAAGGATAAAAGGCCCGCACTGGAGAAATATGACGATATCAGAATGTACATCGTTGAAAAATTGAGGAATAAACTCCTTGAAAAGTACTCGGATGAATTAGGATATACAAAAAATAAGCAGTATATAGTCACCGCTAAATCCGGTATGTACGAAACATATAAGGAAAAGCTCGTTCAGATGTTTGTTAAATCAAAAATAGCCGAATCAGATCTTGACGAATTGCAGAAATATTATGACGAACACAAAGAGTCTTATAAAAATGATGACGGTTCCTATCAGGAGTTTATCAAAGTAAAAGCGAGTATATCCAACGCGATAAAGAGTAAAAAATTTTCTTCGGCTATGAAGGAATGGGAGAAGAACATTTTCAGCCAGTACGGAGTAAAAATTAATTACAACCTTCTTGAAGAAACTTTCTATAATCCTAAGGATGACAGGAAATAATGCATATATCGAAAAAAATATGCTTTTTCCTGTTATGTATTTTCTCAATTAATTCTCTTGGTTTTACAGAAGAAAACATACTTACACCTTTCCATGAAAATATCAGTCTTGCGAAAATCAAGGGAAAGGATATAAAAGAATTCGATGTATTCGGATTACCGTCTTCAGTAAAAGAGAGGAAGAAATTACCTGTTGAAGAAAGGAACAGGATCATAGAAAATTATATATTCGACAAATTGCTTCAAACCGAGGGTAATATTCCATCCGTTACCAACTCGGAGGAATATCGGAAAATCTATGATAATCTGATATCAAAAAATGCGGTCGAATACCTGAGAGACTACATTGTCAATGAACAGTTTATTACCCAGAAAATGATCGATGATCATTATATGAACAATAAAGCGAAATTTTCTGATAAATCAGCTGTTAAAGACAGAGAATTAATTATAGCCGATCTTAAAAAAGAAAAAGGAAAGGAAATACAGAAATTCATAAACAATTACCTGGACAATCTTAAAACCGCTAATAAAGTTAAGTACAACAATGATCTTTTCAAAAGCGTATCGCTGATTAAAGCAAAAGACATTGATGAATTTTCGGAATCAGTAAAAAAACTTGGCTTAAATAATGAACTTGTTTCATATGAAAATCAGAAAGTTTATTTAAGTCAGTTGTATAACCAGATAAAAAAATTAAAGCAATATCATATTTCTAATCTCTCAGATATTGATGTTCTTAAATCTATGGTTGACGGATCTATATTGAATTCGATTTTGATCTTAAAAGCAAAAAAAGAAAAAATGTTCGAAAAAGATGCGGTTAAAAATAAAACTCTCGATCAGATCAAATATTTCGTATCACAAAAATATAAAGAAATCATCACCGGCGACGAGAAGTTCATTCCTACAAAAGATGAAATGATCGATTATTATATTGCTCATAAAGAAGATGACGAGTTGAAAAGTAAAAGAAAAATGTGGGTTTTTGAGATTTTTAAAGAATATAATAATAATGACGAAAAAGAGGATAATGACAAGATCAAAGTAGCTATTGAACTGGAAAATATAAAACAAAAGATTCAAAACGGCGAAAGCTTTGAAAAATACGCAAAATTCTATCCCAGACCTCATACAAAAGACGGCGAGCTGGGATTTATTTTTGAAACGGATCACGCTATGATCGGAAAAACGGCCGCAAAAATGAATTCAGGCGAAATTTCCGAACTGATAATTCAGGAAAAAGCGATTTCTGTAATTAAAGTAACCAAAATTCAGGAACCTATGCTGTACAAGTTTGATTATGTGGAGGAAATTATAAAAAGAAGACTTATAGATATAAAAAAAGATAAATTTCTGAAAGATTATAAAAAGGAACTTTTCGAAAAATATAAAGTCGAATTGCTTATGGATAATTCAGAGGAGAAAAAGTGATTTTGAGCCGGATCAGATTATTAGTGCTTTTAGTATGGATAGCATCTCTAAATTGCGAAATCATTGATAGAATTATAGCAATAGTCGGAGATGAGGTAATCCTAAAAAGCGAAGTGGATCAGTATGTAGAGCATCAAAGATATATATCAAAAAGCAAATTTGACGAAACTGAATTCAGAAAAGAAATTCTTGACGAATTGATATCGAATAAAATTATTTACGATATTGCATTAAAAGATTCTACAATAAGTGTTTCTGACGACGAAGTGCAGAGGATACTTGACAACAGGATCAATTCAATTATTGAAAAAGTCGGAAGCGAGAAAAAATTCGAGGAGTTATATAATACTACCGTAAGCGATTTGAAAAAACAATATCGTTCTGAAATAAGAAAGAATCTTTTTGTCGACAGACTTAAAAATAAGCATGATCAGAAGCTTTCTGTCAACAGAAACGAAGTAGAAAGTTTTTTCAATGATTACAAGGATTCTTTACCGCCCGTAAAATCAACTATCTCACTGAGCCAGCTTGTAATCGGTTTTTCAAGTGAAGCATTAAAGAAATCGAAAAGTCTTGAATTATTGAAAGAAATAAAATCGAAAATTACAAGCGGCGAGATCAGTTTCGATGAAGCCGCAGAAAAGTATTCTCAGGATGAAAGTTCAAGCAGAAAAGGCGGTAACATCGGTCTAACGAACAGGGGAGATCTTGTTCCGGATTATGAAAGGGTTGCTTACAATATGCAGATCGGAGATATTTCTGAACCTGTAAAAACAAATTTCGGATATCATATAATAAAGTTAAATGAAAAATTCGGAGAGAAAATAAATACTTCGCATATACTGATTAAGCCGGAGGCTTCTATTGAGAATGACTCTACCGCTTTCAAATTCGCGCTTGCTTTAAAGGACTCAATAATAAATAAAAAAATGACTTTTGAAGAATCAGTAAAAAAATACAGCAGCGATGAAAAAACAAAGTATATTGACGGTCAGATCGGTATTTTAGCAATTGACGAACTTGATAAAAAATATACCGCGTTGTTTGAAAATTCACAGATAGGGTTCATTACCGATCCGATAAAAGAAAAGGACGGCTATTATCTTTACAAAATACTCGACAAAAAGAATGCTCACAAGATTGAGTTAAACACAGATTATAATCAGCTGAAAAATATGGCTCTTGAAAGGAAGAGGCAGCATGAACTAAAAAAATGGATTGATGAGTTAAGAAAAAAAGTGTATATTGAAGTAAAGTAATTAATTACGGATTTTTATGGAAATGTTGAAAAATATGATAAAAATGTTAAAAGTAAAAACCGCAGTCCTTTGTCTCATCGTACTTGTATCTCATGTATATTCTTCAGATATAACCGTGAATGATATCCAAGAGATATTAAATAACCAGAATCCTCAGATCATAGGGTTAATACAAAATTTACAGGTAGCACCGTTTAATCCTGATCTGGTAAGTTTCGAAGTTACAACTGAAAACGATCTGACCGTGAAATTATTTTTGTATAATCTTAAAACAAATAATGTTTTTCAAGTTGAATCGGAGAAATTTTCCGGAGGTTCTAAAGCCAAAAGGAAGTATTATTTAAAGGATCAGGGATTGCAATGGCACCCTTACAAGAACTGGTTTGTTTTTTATGGAAACAGTTTGGCCAATACAGATAATATTTACATTTGCAGAGTAGTTGTACCTGAACTGATAAATAATTTTGCAGTGAACGGTTATCGGGTAAAGCTTGCTGAAGATGTGAAAAAAGTAAAATCATTTTGTATCGATCCTGCATTCGATATGACAGGCGACAACATATATTTCGCAAGAAAATATTCTTTGAGAGACAAAAGCGCGAAATATGACAGGAGTTACAATCTGACAGTGATAAATGATATTTTTAAATACAGGGACTTGAAATTCAAGGATGTTGAATTTAAAACGTTAGTCGAGAAGAAATTTGATCAGATAAAACCGGTTTGTTCACCGGCCGATAAAGACCTTATAGCTTATATATCTTATAAAAACCAGAAGAAAAAAGGCGAGGAATGGTACCACGAATATTCTCTTAATATATACAACCTGGCTACTTCTGAAATTATAACAGTCGACAACATGGACGGGTACCATTATTATTCATTTAAATGGAGTTATACTGGATCACACTTATTTTATTTTAAAGCTTTGTCACTTTTAAGAACTCCTCAGAATTTTATAGATGACAAAATTAATCAGGTAAATCTGCATTTCGTAAAAATATCAAAAACCGCAAGCAAGTTCGAAGCTCTTATTCAGACAAATGCCAAATCAGACATTCTTGTTGAGGATATAGTACCTAATGAAAACTCGATTTCTTTTATTAATGAAAATAACTTACTGGTCGCGAAGTATGATCCGTATGCCTCAGTTTTCATTGTTGATATAAATATGTGGAGAGATGCCGATAAAAATTCTGTTAAGAAAGTTCAATTTGATAAGGAATTTGATACTGATTATCCAAAAATTCTAGGGTCTGAATTGTATTTTGTCGGAACAACTTATTTGAAAAACAAGACAATCAGCGCTGTTTACCGGTCTAATGCAGCTTTAAAACTCAGCGGAGGTCAGACTCAGGATGTTTTAACGGTAAAATCTGAAATGGATTCCGGAGTGTCTGACGACAGTCAGCCTGAAGAAGAATACGAGGACGAATATTCAGAGGATGATTCTGAAGTATCTGAAACTCCAACCTCAACTGCTACCGTACCGGAAATCAAGAAACCTGATAATAGCCAGAAAATTTCTGAACTCGAGAATCAGATAACCAAACTGAATGGTGAATTATCAAAGCTGGATAACCAGATAACTGCAGAAAACTCCAATAGAGCTAATTATGAAAACGATGTAAAAACACTGACTAAAGAATCCAATGATCTTCAGGACAAAAAGAATACCTATCTGGTTAAAATATCAGAGCTGAAAGCTGAGAAATCAGTCAAACTGAGTGATTCGGCATTAAAAGCCAAGAAAATTTCTGAACTTGAAGATCAGATAAGCAAATTATCGATTGAAATCACAAAGCTGGATAATCAAATATCCGCAGAGAATGTTAATAAAGAGAATTACGAAATCACTATAAACAATCTTACAAAGGAAACTAATGATTTACTTGATAAGAAAAATTCATCTCTCGCAAGTATAGCCGAATTAAAAGCCGCCAAATCCATCAAGTTAGAAAGCGATATTTTACTTACTACCAAGAAAAATGAGTTAAATACTTTAGAAAATAATAAATTAACAGCGCAGAACGAAATACTGAAACTTGAAAATTCAATATTATCCGACAAGAATGAATTATCAAAACTTGAAACGGATCTGCTCAGTAAAAATAAAGAAATAACGCAGATAAAAAGTTTGATCAGCAATATAAAAATTGAACAAACAAAAACTTTGCAGACAGAAAATAAACTAGCCAGCTTTCAAACTCAGCTGACAGAACTTCAGTCAAGAAAATCAATCATTGAAGCTGACATTACTAAGTTTACACAGCAGCTTAATAACGACCAGAATTCGCTGAACGGATTAGTAAAACAACTGGCTGATAAAGGTATGGATAAACAGAATTCTTTGGCAGCAATTGACAAACTTAAAAATGATAAATTGATTTCTGAATTGAAAGATAAAGAATCCAGAATCAAAGCAAAAGAAAGTAATCTCGCTGAAAATAAGCAGAAACTTTCTCAAATAGACAGCCAGATAAGCAGTTTGACGGCAACCGTTGATACTGAGAATAAAAACATTGTTGATATGAGAACCGGTATTACTAAATTGAGTGAAAACAAGCTTTCATTGATGAACACAGTAAAGGAATTGAAAGCAAAAAAGGTGACTGCACAGGAAGCTCTTGCGAAAGATGCTGCCGAAAAGGCGGCAAAGGAAGCATTAGCTAAAAAAGAAGCCGAAGATAAGGCGGTAAAGGAAGCATTAGCTAAAAAAGAAACCGAAGATAAGGCAGCAAAGGAAGCATTAGCTAAAAAAGAAGCCGAAGATAAAGCGGCAAAGGAAGCGTTAGTTAAAAAAGAAGCCGAAGAAAAAGCGGCAAAGGAAGCATTAGCTAAAAAGGAAGCCGAAGATAAGGCGGCAAAGGAAGCATTA
>Ga0066600_10000189_pt1 | contig 23480 bp, 24 predicted proteins | sample Lowcelwee11metaG_FD_59486 | JGI IMG/M metagenome (GOLD analysis project Ga0066600, IMG submission 59486) | Freshwater pond sediment microbial communities from the University of Edinburgh, under environmental carbon perturbations - Low... | ecosystem: Environmental > Aquatic > Freshwater > Pond... | reverse complement strand
CTCTACGATTTAGCACGCCAAGGGATTTCTATTGAAAGACAGCCTGTCCAAATCAAGCTTTCAATACAACTGATCCGATACAAGTATCCCGAGCTCGAACTCCTTATTGATTGTAGTAAAGGAACCTACATTCGATCTCTTGCTCACGACCTAGGAGAACATCTCTCCTCAGGGGCACATCTCTCCTCTCTTTCTCGCACAAAAAGCGGCTCCTTTACTCTCGAGGAATGCATTCCTCAATCCCACCTACAAAACCTCTCTTTCGATATTCGCCCCCATTTAAAAAAGGAAATATATGTCTAATTTATCTTGCGCGATTGTTGGCCTCCCAAATGTTGGAAAATCGACCCTTTTTAACGCACTGACTCGCCAACAAATCCCTTCAGAAAATTATCCTTTCTGCACAATTGATCCAAACGTTGGGATTGTGAATGTTTATGATCCTCGTCTACAAGTTCTCTCAGATATTTCAAAGAGCCATAAACTCATTTATGCAACCGTTTCCTTTGTTGATGTTGCAGGTCTTGTAAAAGGAGCTTCTCAAGGAGAAGGACTCGGCAATCAATTCCTTTCGCACATTCGAGAAACAGATGCCATTGCGCAAGTTGTCCGTTGCTTTGAAGATCCTGATGTCATTCATGTTTCTGGTAAAGTAGACCCCATTCAAGATATCGAAGTCATCACGCTCGAGCTTATTTTAGCTGATCTCCAAATGGCTGAAAACAGCTTGTCTCGTATGGAAAAACAAGCAAAAACAAAGAAAGATCTCATCCCAACAGTTGATTTTCTTAAAAAAGCAATTGCTCATCTTAACCAAAATCTTCCCCTTCGATCTGTATCACTTACTCCTGAAGAACTAAATATTGCAAAACTCTATCCTTTTCTCACGCGCAAAAAAATTCTCTACCTCTGCAACGTTGGGGAAAACGATCTCCCTTTAATGGATAATCCTTTTGTTCAACGCGTTCGCGAATATGCAGACAAAGAAGGGAGCAAAGTCGTTCCTATTTGCGCAAAAATCGAAGAAGAAATCGGACGTCTCGATGAAAAAGACGCAGCGGATTTCCTTCAAAGTCTCGGTCTTGCTGAATCCGGTCTCAACCGCCTCATCCGAGAAGCCTTTTCTACCTTAGATCTCATTACATTTCTCACTACAGGTGAAATAGAAACGCGTGCATGGACGATTAAAAAGGGAATGACCGCAGCAGAAGCTGCCGGAAAAATCCACACTGATATTGAAAAAGGCTTCATCCGTGCAGAAGTCGTTGCTTATGAAGACATGGTCCGTTATAAAGGGCGTGTAGGAGCTAAGGAAGCAGGAAAAGCCCGCGCAGAGGGCCGAGATTATATCGTCAAAGATGGTGATGTAATTCTTTTCTTCCATAATTAATCATGGAAAAACTAAAAATTCTTTTTGAAAACAATAAACTCTGGGTCGCAAGCAAAACAGCTAAAGATCCTGATTTTTTTTCAAAAACAGCCAAAGATCAACTTCCTCTCTATCTATGGATCGGATGCTCTGACAGTCGAGTTCCTGCAAATGAAATTGTAGGATTAGAACCGGGAGAAATCTTCGTTCACCGCAATGTCGCAAATTTATTCCCCCACACAGACTTCAACTGTCTCTCCGTTTTAGAATTTGCTGTTGACATTCTCAAAATCGAGCACATCATTGTCTGTGGCCACTATGGTTGTGGAGGGGTGAAGGCCGCCATGGAAGATCACCAATTAGGGCTTGTTGATAATTGGCTGCGCAATATCCGCGATGTCTATGCTGCGAACAAACAAGAATTAGAAGCAATCCTAGATCGCAAAAAAAGATATAATCGCCTCGCAGAACTAAATGTCCTGCAACAACTTAAAAACATTTCCCACACAACCATTGTGCAAGGAGCTTGGCATCGCAACCAACCTCTTTCCATCCATGGATGGATCTATCAATTAGATACAGGAAAACTAAAAGATCTCAACCATACCCTTTCCTGCATCGATGACGTAGATGATGTGTATCGCATTCTGCCTCATAACCCTTTAAATTGAACACTTGACTCCACGGGGAAAACTTCTGTAGAGTCTTTGGCATGGCAGAAAAGACCGAAAAGGCAACCCCAAAAAAATTAAAAGATGCGAGAAAAAAAGGTCAAGTCGCAAAAATCCACGATTTTCCTTCTGCCTTTACATTTGTTGTCTCAATTAGCGTAACACTTATGTTGATGCCATATCTGTTTGAACAGATTGGATCCTTTACTATCACGATTTTTCAAGCTGCAAGTAGCGCTCAATTTGATTTTGGAACCAAAATACCTGGATATTTTCAAATGGCACTCCAAGTCATTATCAACTGCAGCTTTCCCATTATGATTTCTGTTTGCATTGTCGGAGTTTTGGTCAGTTTTTTAGTTGTTGGTCCTGTATTTACCTTTGAATCAATGAAATTTGATCTTAAAAAACTCAATCCAGTAGAAGGAATTAAACAAAAATTCAAACTCAAAGTACTTATCGAACTGCTTAAATCTATCTTCAAAATTACAGGAGCCGGTCTCATTATCTATTTCTTGATCTCCGGAATGTTAGACCAGATTATTTCATCTGTAATGCTTCCCATCTTGGGTAGTGCTGCAATTGTTCATCAATTCCTTATTTCCGCAACGGTCCAAGTAGGAATTTTTTTTCTCCTTATTGCTCTTTTTGATCTTGCCTTCCAAAAAAAGAATTTCGCTAAAGAAATGATGATGGAAAAATTTGAAATCAAACAGGAATATAAAGATACAGAAGGAGATCCTCACATCAAAGGCCGCCGCCGCGAAATACAGAGAGAAATCGCCTATCAAGAAGGTCCCTCCTCTGCAAAACGGGCTCGTGCTATCATTACAAATCCAACACACATCGCTGTTGCTCTAAAATACAATCCTGAAGAAGAACCTGCTCCTATAATTTTGACGATGGGTGCAGGAGTGTTAGCTGAACAAATTATCAAAATAGGTCTCGAAAACAAAGTCCCGATCATGCGAAATGTAGATTTAGCAAGAGCTCTATACGCAAAAGGAAAAATTTCCGATTATATCCCTGAAGAGTATTATCAAGCAGTGGCTGAAATCCTGAAATGGATCGAATCACTGGAAAATAATCCTGATATTAATACAGAGTTGTTTAAATAAGAGGATGTGCACGTGATGAAATTTCTTAATAAGCTCTACCGAACCTTAGGCGGCGATAAAGCGCTGTCTATGATTTCTCGTTCCAGCGACCTCGTATTGGCAGCAGCCATTGTCGCCATCATCATGATGCTGATCTTTCCCGTTCCTCCTCATGTCATTGATATCCTTATTTCAATCAATCTTGCCGTTTCTATCTCTCTTCTTTTCGTAGCTCTCTATATCCAAAAAGCAGTGCACCTCTCGATATTCCCATCTCTTCTGCTCATCACGACTCTGTATCGACTAGGCGTGAACATCTCCTCTACAAGACAAATTCTATTGCATCACAATGCAGGACTAATTATTCATGCTTTCGGGAAATTCGTGGTGGGGGGAAATTACGTCGTCGGGGGCGTTATCTTCTTAATCATCACAATTGTCCAATTCATTGTAGTAACAAAAGGCGCAGAGAGGGTCGCTGAGGTCGCGGCACGCTTTACCCTGGACGCAATGCCTGGGAAACAAATGTCTATAGACGCTGATTTACGCTCAGGAATTATCGATCAGCAGCAAGCTCGCGAATTACGCCTTGGCCTGTCCAAGGAAAGTCAACTCTACGGAGCCATGGATGGAGCCATGAAATTCGTCAAGGGAGACGCCATTGCAGGGATCGTGATTGCAGCAATCAATATTATCGGTGGGCTCATTATTGGGGTTACACAACACCACATGACAGCTGCTCAGGCTGCCAAAATCTATACTCTCCTCTCCATTGGAGATGGTCTTGTATCCCAAATCCCTTCCTTGATGATTGCGATTTCTGCAGGTATCGTCACAACGCGCGTCTCCAGTGATCGCAAGGACACAAATCTTGGAAAAGAAATTTCTGAACAGCTCCTCAACCAACCCAAAGCTTTAACAATTTCTGCGGCTGTTTTATTAGGCATGTCTATTATTCCTGGATTCCCAGCTTGGCCCTTTCTTATTTTAGCTGGAGCTATCGGGTCCACCGGCTTTGTATTTATGAAAAATGCAAGACGCATTGCCGCTAAAGCTGCAGCAGGAATCACAGCAACAGATACCGAAGTACCGGGCCATGCGATTTCCGCTGGCGGCGGAGAAGATTTTGCATTAACACTTCCTGTTGTTTTAGAAGTCGGTTCTTCGCTTTCTTTATTAATCCGCAAAGATAAGACAGGACTCACATTCCTCGATCAAATGATCCCCAAAATGCGTCATTCTCTCTATCAAGATCTTGGCGTTCGATTTCCCGGTGTTCATGTCCGCACTGAATCTCCTTCGCTTGACAAGAGTGAATACGCGATTCATTTGAATGAAGTTCCTATTGTGAGAGGGAAAATCATTCTAAAGCACTTGCTCACAAATGAAACAGAAGAGACTCTTCGTCGCTATAATCTTCCCTTCATTGCAGCAAAAGGAGCTCTTGGCCTCCCCGCTCTTTGGGTTGATGAAAAATACCAAGAGATCTTGCAACGAGCCAAAATTCGATTCTGGACAGGCCTCGAAGTTCTTATTCTCCACCTCTCCAAATTCTATCGTCAATACGCAAGTGAATTCATTGGCATCCAAGAGGTCAGAGCAATTCTCGAATTCATCGAAAAATCATTCCCCGATCTCGTAAAAGAAGTAACCCGGCTTGTTCCTTTGCAAAAAATGACTGAAATTTTCCGTCGCCTGATCCAAGAACAAATTTCCGTCAAAGATAGCCGCACCGTCTTGGAAGCCTTGAGCGAATGGGCGCAAACAGAAAAAGATACGATTCTTCTCACCGAATATGTCCGATCTTCTTTAAAACGCTATATTAGCTACAAATACTCCCTCGGACAATCTGTTCTCTCCGTCTATCTTCTCGATCCAGAAATTGAAGACATGATTCGCGGAGCCATCAAACAAACATCTGCCGGCTCTTACCTAGCGCTTGATCCTGATTCTGTCCAACTCATTCTCCACTCACTGAGAACAACCATCCAGCCAACACCACCTGGAGGCCAGCCGCCTGTCTTGCTTACCGCTATTGACGTGCGCCGTTTTGCTAGAAAACTCATCGAAGGAGAATTCCCTGATCTCCCGGTCGTCTCTTACCAAGAGATTGTCCCCGAAATCAAAATTCAACCCCTCGGCCGCATCCAATTAACTTAAGGAACTCTTTATGGTAATCACAAGTCGTTGATTACCACAAAAATGACATTTCTACTTAACGGAAATAGAACTTTAAAAACATTATAAAACTAGATAAAACTAGAAATTAATTGACTTTTTATAATTATTTTTATAAAATTAATCTATAAACACACCGTAGGCGGTATATTTATGATCACATTAAAACAATGGTTTTCACTTAATTCACCACCAGATTTTCGCAGCACTTCCCCAATAAACTTATCTCCAGAAAATCTGCTGTTTATTAATCGATTTTTTTCGGTAATGACCCAAGAAACCAGAGCAAGAGGCATTGTAATTAAGCCAAACCCTTCCCCCTCATTTAAAAGACAAAGACGTGATGTTCATCGTCATCTGGGTCATACCGAAGAGAGTGTCTTAAATAAATTGAATAAGGCAACAGGACAAAAAGGAATTGACGGAGAAACGGGTTTGTCAAGCACTACAGCTGCTCTAGAAAAAACAGAAAAAAACTGTATTATCAGACTGAATCAGCGACTCTCTGCGCGAGCCCTAGAGACTCTTCAACACAATCCCGAGATGTCCCAGACTGAACTTTCTTCTAAACTCTTCCCCTCCCCCAACTCTGCTGCGCACAATTTTCTAATGCAAATTTTGATCTCTTCTCAGAAGAGAGAATAAGTTTCTCAGCCAAATTTGACAAAAGAAGTATAATCTTTTTTTAAGCTCTGTTGAAGAAAATTCAGTTGCAGACCATACTCGCAATTGATGGCCGATCCAAATATTTCCAATATCTTACCCCTCAATATGCAAACAGCACACCTCATTGCGCAGGATGCTCAAGCCAATCTCGCAAAAGCGGTCGCTAGTGAAGAGAGCCTAGACGATCTTTTCGAAACATCTCTCTTCAACCCTATGATGCAGGCGCAAAGATTTAAAGAATTAGATAAATTGAAAACACAATCCCCGGCGCAAAAAGAAACGATCGAAGCCCCCGAAGACGTAAAAATTCTCGATATAGAAGAAGTAGACCAAGCAGCCTCTCGATTCCAGAAAAACAATCCGGAATTATCCTCTCGCACCTTATCGATTCTCCGCGGACTCATTAAAGCAGAAGACACTCCTGATGAAATGATTCGAAAGGTCCTTTCTATCTATCCCGATCCTTCTCTTGCAGACGAAGCTCTTGATTTCCTTATCGAAACAGCGGATCCCGATGTTCTAGAAAATCTAAAACAAGCCAAACAACAACTCAACGAAACATTCGGTAGGCAAGTAAAAGCGGGACGAAATATTGGAGCGTTATCTAGGGAATTTTCTGAAATTGGTCTTGGCTCCCCAACTTCTCTTCGAGACATGTACCGAGATGTAACAGGAAATCAGCGCGATCCTCTCAAATTATTTGATGAACTTGCCGGAAAATTTCCCTATAATCAACTCAAAACTGTCGTGCTCTTTCTTCTCCATTCATTGGGAGTAGATCTTAAATCCAAAGGGCCTTCGATTGATCGAGCAGATCTTTCTCGCCTGATTGCAGAAACAAGATCTTTGCAGGGTATTCTCGGTGTCTTCCGCTTTTTTCAATCAAGAATGTCTCTCATGCAACGTCAATTTCTTTCCTATGACATTCCCTTCCCCCAAAAAGTTACATTTGAAATAATGGCGAAGCTTTTTATCAAACTCTTAGCTGAACGCTACATGAATCCTGAAAAAATCATGCAACTTTCTTCTCTTTTTGGAATTTCAGAAAAAACAGCAGCACAAATCATTGTATATTCTCAGATGCAAGAAGCCATTAGACAAGTGGCCCCCAAATATTATCGCAATCCCCAGCATCGAGATGAATTAAAAAAAGCATTTCTTGACACTCTCGAAAAATTAGAAGACCAACTCGAAGAAGAAGAAAAAGAAGAAGAAAAAAAGAAAAAAAAGGAGAAAAAAAAGTGATTGATCGATTCTCCTCTCTTTTACAAGAATTGGGAACGATCTTACTTCTCCCCTTATCTTTAGATAAATACAACGCCTGCTCAATTGAAATTTCCCCTATTATTATTCAGATGCAGCTGGATGCAACGCAAGAAACTCTTTTCTTTTTTTCCAAAATCATCGAGCTTCCTCCGGGCAGATTTCGGGAAGATGTCTTGGCTGAAGCGTTAAAAGCAAATAACCTCCCTGATCCAAGAGCTGCTATTTTTGGGTATCTTGCTATTACGAACCATTTGACGCTCCATCAAAATTTCCCTCTTTCTATTTTAAATGGCGAAAGATTAGCCGGAATGTTCGGAGCCTTTTATGAACTTGGCAAAAGCTGGCATACAGCTATTGAATCGGGCCGCACAGCCCCTCCTGCAAACTCAGATTCCATCCCCCTTGGAATGAGACCGTGAAAACAGCACGCCATTGGGGAAAAATCGGTTTCCGGTCACATCATGGCATTTGTGTTCCTCTCTCGGCTCTTCACTCAAAAAACAGTACTGGCATCGGAGATTTTTTCGATCTCCTTCCTCTCATTGATTTTTGTAATGCTATTGGATTTGATACAATCCAACTCCTTCCTATCAATGACACAGGGGATGATCCGAGTCCCTATAATCCAATTTCTGCCTTTGCGCTCGATCCTATTTATTTAAATCTTAGAAAGATTCCAGGAGCCCATTGCTTCCCTTATATTCCCAACGGACTTCCCTTTCATGACATCAAACACAAAAAAATGACCTGGCTTTATGAATGCTTTCAAAAAAATAAACTCTGCCTTTCCAAAGATCTACAATATCAAATCTTTCTCAAAGACAATCCATGGCTTGCCTCCTATTCGCTTTTCAAAAGCCTTAAATCTTTCTATGATAATAAAGAGTGGAAACAGTGGCCACTAGAGTCGCAAAGCCCTACAGAAAAAGATACACTCCAACACAAAGATCTTTGCGAATTCCATACTTTCTTGCAATTTCACTGCTTCATGCAAATGCAATCCGTCCGAGCATATGCAGACAAACACTCTGTTTTTCTTAAAGGGGATATTCCCATTCTTTTAAGTCCTGACAGCGCAGATGTATGGGCCCACCGATCTATTTTTCGTCTCGATCTCTCAGCCGGGGCCCCTCCCGATTATTATAATCCTCTCGGACAAAAATGGGGTTTTCCTCTGTTTAATTGGGATATCATCAAAAAAGAATCTTTCTCTTTTTGGAAAGAGCGCCTATCTGTTGCAAGTCGTTTATTTCATATCTATCGAATTGATCACGTCGTCGGATTTTTCCGCATCTGGGCCATTCCTGAGGGAGCTCCCCCTCATGAAGGATTTTTCATACCCTGGGATCCTCAGCTCTGGCCGAACCATGGACGAGAAATTTTAGAAATGATGATCGACGCATCGCCACTTCTTCCTATCGCCGAGGACCTTGGAACAATTCCTGAAGAGCTCGCCCCGATCCTAAAAGAACTCGGTATTTGCAGCACAAAAGTCGTCCGGTGGCAGAGATATTGGAAGACAGACAAAAATTATATCTCTTTATCAGAATACGAACCCTTAAGCATGACAACTCTATCAACTCCCGATTCAGATACCCTTCAAATGTGGTGGATGAAGTACCCGGAGGAAGCAATCCCCTTTGCCCACCTAAAAGGATGGACCTACCAACCTCATCTCACAACGGAACAAAGACTCTCTCTTCTTTATGATGCGCACCACACGACAAGCTACTTCCATATCAATTTGCTTCAAGAGTATCTAGCCCTTTTCCCAGAACTTGTCTCCTCCAACCCCGAAGAAGAACGAATTAACATTCCCGGGACGGTTTCACAAACTAACTGGGCCTATCGCTTTCGTCCTTCTCTAGAAGCACTTCTCGAGAACAAACCTCTCATCCAAGCAATGAAAAAATTCTCTCAAACATAAGAGGGAATTATTTGTGCGCCTTCCGAACAGTTCCCCTTCGTGGCTTTTGAGGAACATTCAAAGGCGACTGAAGAAATTTATTTGCATAATTCTGACATATTCCCTTATGCAGATTCCATATTATCTCATTATCTAATTCACAAATAATTGCTGTATCAAGAACCTCTTGACTCTTCTGTAAAACAGATAGAGCTTCGCTCTCACAAAAAGCTTTTTGCATTTGGATGCGCAAGGTAAAAAGACGTGTTCCAAATGTTTTCTCTCCTATGTGTCCATTCTGCAGAGCCTCAAGATACCGGTTTTCTGCCGCAGTAAATCTTTCCGATCGACCATAGTTTCGCATCTCAGTAATTGCATCTGCGGTATTCAGGCAAAACGTTTTCTTTTCTCTGTTCCCTTGAGAAAATTGTAAAAAACCCCATAACATGTCCGCAGCAACCACCCCATGTTGATCATACACCTGGGTCACAAAGGCCTTTCCTTCTTCTTCCCTTGCTTTTCTTCCCTCAGCTGTTTGATCTTGTTTCATCTGCAAACCAACCGTTTTTATTTTCCGAGCATGCAAAAGAAACTCCCCGTTGTTCAAAACACTTGAAACGTTAGAAGTTAGGCCCAAAACATTCCAAACCTCTTTCATTCTGTTGACAATAGGTTTCATTGCTTCATTAAAATCGCTCTGCTTCCTCTCTTCAAGATTATAAGGGTCATGCACCCAAGGACATCTCTCTTGATTGGCGATTGCTAGATGATGTCTTCCTTCGATAGGTGGTGTCATACAGCTCCTTCATCAGTCTTGTTCTAATTCTTTCCTCATTTTAATGCAGCAGCTGTCAACACTTCTTCATAAAGCTTCTGTATCACATCATTATTCAAATCACAATACGTTGCAGTATCATTCACCTCTTGAGCTTTCTGTAAAACACCCCGAATCTCTTCAGATCTAAACACTCCTTTCATCTCCTCAATCAACGTGCGCATACGCGTTCCAAAAGTCCTAAAATCTATACACCCAGAAGAAACCGCAACACTATATATTGCATGTGACTGATAAAATCTCTTTCTTGTCCCGTGGGATTTCATCTTCCGAATCGCTTCCGCAATTTTTTGTGGATCCCTATCCTTTTCTTTCATGTTGACTCTTCCTTGCAACATCCTCGCATAGGCTGGTCCGTATTGGACTTCAGCAGTAGAAATCAGATGTTCACGCATAGTTTTATAAATCTTATCCTGAGAAGGAGTTTTCTGACCTATTTGCCTACCAATCTTATCGACTCGGTTAGCTAATAAAACAAACTCAGGATCTGTAAAAATACTTATTACTCGCGATGAGGAAGTTGCACAATTTGCCTCCTGCTTGACAGAAAGCACAACGAGTCCCTCTTCGGGCAAGACTGCTCTCAATGAATCGCGACTTTCTTGGCAAGACGCACAACAGCAAGGACCTTGTGGATAGGATGAATAGGGAGGGAGGAATTGACCCCATGAAACAGGATAAGGCATATAAACTCCTTTAAAAGGCGTAGATAGTGGCACACTCAAGCAATAAAATAACACCATATTTTTGTCTCTCCTGATATAGTGATTATCGCCCACTTGCTCAAGGAGCTACTTATGCACAAGACTCTCATCAAAAACTTTCTCATTGGCCCCAATGAACCTCTTGCCTTTATTTGTGGACCCTGTGTCATTGAAAGCGAAGACCACACTCTTTTTTGCGCAGAAGCGCTCAAAAAAATGTTCTCCCAATTCCCTTTTTCCTTCATTTTCAAAGCAAGCTATGACAAGGCAAACCGTTCTTCAATCCAATCCTTCCGAGGCCCTGGCAGAGAAGAAGGCTTAAAAATTTTACAGCGCGTGCAAAAGGAACTAGATCTTCCTGTCATCACAGATATCCACTCTCCAGAAGAGGCAACAGCAGCAGGAGAAATCTGCGATATGATCCAAATCCCCGCTTTTTTATGTCGACAAACTGATTTGATTGCTGCCGCAGGAAGAACAAAGGCAGCAGTTAATGTAAAAAAAGGACAATTCCTTGCTCCTTGGGACATGAGAAATGTGGTCGATAAACTTCTTTCTGTCAATTGCCGCAATATTCTGCTTACAGAACGAGGTGCTTCTTTTGGATATAACAACTTAGTCAGCGACATGCGAGCAATCCCTATCATGCAACAACTCGGATTCCCTGTCTGCTTTGATGCCTCGCATTCGATCCAGATTCCAGGAGGTCTTGGCCATGCATCAGGCGGTCAACGCGAATTCATTCCCACTTTAGCAAAGGCCGCAACTGCCGCTGGATGCAATGCACTCTTTATCGAAACACATCCAGATCCAGCAAATGCAAAAAGCGATGCGGCCTCTGTCATGTCTTTTGACGCGCTTCTCACCTTACTTCGACAGCTTGAAAGACTTTATTCCGTTTTAAACACAGACCAAAATGAACCTTTCCACTGTAGATCGACACCCAGTTCTTGAAAAACTTGGCTTAAGACTTTCCTAACATACTCATCTTGCGCTGCATTGCCGCACAAAAGAGAAAAGGGAGCTAAGTGATGATATACCTCTCTCACATCCCTTTTTAAAAGATGACGAGGACTTTTAAAATCTTTGGTGAAATCGGTCAACAAGGATTGTCTATAATAGGTAAGATCCAAAAACACTGTATAGGGAGCAAATGTAGTCTGTAAAAGAGAATAAAATCCACTTTGCGGCCCATCCAAAATATATGGAATATCGATCACGCGGACTCTCTTTTTCTCTTTTAAAAAAGAAGTATCCTGAATATAGCGATCCAAGCCAGCAAAAAGAGCATTGTCCATCCATGGATCATACACCAAAATCGATGCGAGAGAACTATTTATTCCACTCAATTGCAGAGGGCGGATCGAAGATAAAAAACCTTTGTAGATTAAACAATTGCAATCAGACAAAATGTCCTTTAGATCCTTCAACTCTCGTGCAGAAAATTGAGTGGATTCCAATTGGGAAAAAGCGCAGTCATTTTTTCTCACCTTTTCTTGAATTCTAAAAATCAATTCTTCCCAATACTTAAAATAAGCCTTCTCTTGCTTACGGCCTTTAAGCACTTCATACTGTTCTCTTAGGAGCGATGGGCTAATCTCCTCCCAATCCTCTACGATCAGGACAGGAAGCTCTCGATAGATCGGATCAAGAAACGTATGCTCAACAATCGGAATGGTTCCCAAAGCCAAGGCCTCCCATGTTCTCACACAATCCATTTCCAGACCCATCGGAGAAAGGACAAAATAAGAGCTAGCCATTTCTCGAATATATTGAGAAAACCCAACGCCTCTATATTCCTGATCACTTTGATTGCGACTCAGACAATACGGTTCATTTTCAAAAAGTTTTACCAACTTCTTCCGGTCACCTTGCTCCCTCGGGAAGTGATTCATATATAGAAGAGTCTCTTTACCCACTAAATTCTGTATTTCTTTCAACAGATCTTGAACTGGCTGGACATCCAATGTAAACAAAGCAAAATCTTGCCCCATTGGTAACTGAAATATCTTAGGATGATCGCTAAAAATGATATTGCGACAAAACCATGCTGCCAATTTCGGATCAAAGAGGAGTTTTTTCAAGCTTGGATTCGGCAGCCAATCACCCACATCGCCAGAAACAAGAAGATAGGGAAATCGAATCTCTTCATGTACCTGCTGCATAAACCAATCGAGATACCATACATTAACATAAATCAAATCACCTTGTTTGACTTTCTCCGGATCAAAATATTCTGTACTCTGGTCAATAGTATGATCACAGATATTGCGAAAGCTTAAATAACTAATGAAAGGAAGATGTCCCGGATGCCCGCGCACATCAGGCGCGCCGCTATAGTACTGCGCATTGGGAACTTTTATCAAAGCCGACTGCAAAGAACTTGCCAAGAAGATTAAGAAAATGATTCTTTTCACTAAAGGATCCTCCGATATATATAGCACTTCCACCTCAAGGGCACCCATTCGGATTGATTGAAAGCGCTCGCGATTGAAGTGGAACCGGTATATAAAAAAGATACCTTATGAATTGCATTCCAGTCTTTTGTCCAGTAAAATAGAGAAAATGATGTTATTTAAACGACCCTTTTTCATTGGATGTCTTCTTGTTGGACTCCTCTCCTATTTCTCTTTTTTTTTTCACATCCAAATACGTCCTTCAGATATTACACAGTACAAAGAACTCACCCAAGAACGACTTAAACTGAGATCTACAGGCGCTCTTGAACAATACCCAACTTGCCAAATCCGAGAGAACATCCAAAAAGATATCTGGACAAGCAACTTGGAAGAAGGACGTCATTTTCGACTTATAAGTGCTCACTCCAAACTCTTCTTAAAACAAAAAAAAGACAAAGTAGAAGCGATCGAAGAATTAGAAAATCTCTCCTGTTTCATCGAAGAAAAAGGGGCCATACAAACATTGAAAGCACTCTCCGGAGCCTATTCGTATCCTTCCCATCGATTTGTAGCAAATACAGTTCATATTGAACAAGCAGATCGTTTTTCCATCCACTCGGATACAGCAGAGCTCACCTTCCAAAACAAAACAGAAGAGGGCCTTTTGGAAATGAAAGGAAATGTTCGCCTCTTTTCTCCCTGTATACAAGACAAAGAAAGTTTCTCCCTCGCTGACAAACTGTTTGTGCACTTAGACGACCAAACACTCGTTTTATCTGCTGATACGCCCAAGAGGGTTCTCTTTTGGCAAGAAGGCTTTTCATTAAGCGCTCCGGAAATAATCATTCAACGAGATCCTCTTACGAAAAATGAATCGATTAAAAGTAAAGGAGATGCTCACTTTACTTTTAATCTCGAAGAGCAAAATATTATTGATCAACTCATCTCCAAATATTTATGAACCTTCTTGAAGTTAGAAATCTTGTGAAATCTTTTGGCGGCAAATCTGTTGTAAATGGCCTGTCATTTGCCATTCAACCCGGAGAAATCGTTGGACTATTGGGGCCCAATGGAGCTGGGAAAACAACTGCTTTTTATATGGCTATTGGTCTTATTTCTCCTGATGAAGGCCAGGTCTTTTTTCAAAATCAAGATATCACGAAATTCCCCATTCATAAACGGGCGAAAATGGGTCTTGGGTATCTCGCGCAAGAGCCGTCGATATTCCGATCCCTTACCGTTGAAGAAAACATCCTATGCATCTTAGAAACACTACCTATCTCAAGACAGGAAAGAAGAAAACGCTTGGAAGATCTTTTACAAGAACTTCATCTCTCGCATTTACGAAAAAAAAGAGCAACGACTCTTTCCGGTGGAGAAAGAAGGCGCTTGGAAATTACTCGCGCACTAGTTACTGAACCCTCCCTACTTCTTCTAGACGAGCCCTTCGCAAATATTGATCCCATTGCCGTATCTGATGTCAAACATCTCATCGCAATTCTCAAAAAAAAACAAATCGGAGTCCTCATCACAGACCACAATGCCCGAGAAATTTTTTCAATTGTAGATCGAAGCTACCTCATCCAAGATGGCAAAGTTCTTCTCTCAGGATCTGTCGATGAACTCGTCTCTCATCCGCAAGCACGACAATCCTACTTCGGCGAAGACTTTCGACTTTAAGGAACTGTGATATTACGGTGATAAGCACCCTTGATCTTCTTCGACTGCATATCTCTTGCTAATTGTAAAATCCGAATTCCTTTTTCTACATGATCCGCTGTGTATTGATCATATACTCTTTGAGAACTCTCTTTAGTCTTTACACCATCGTGATTTAGAGGAAGATCCGAAATCAAAAGCAATGCGCCAAGAGTCAATTTACGCTTATAACTCGCAGAAAAAAGAGTCGCACATTCCATCTCGATTCCTTGTGCACGTGTCATTTTCAACCGCGTTTTAAAATCTTCATTAAACTCCCAAAATCGGGTGTTTGTCGTAAATGTCGTGCCAATATGATAAGCCGCTTTTTCGCGATCAAGAACTTCCGTAACAGCCCTTTGCATCAAGAAGTTTGCAAGAGCCGGAACTTCTATTGGAAAATACGAATCTGAAGTCCCTTCTCCTCGAATCGACGCAACAGGAACAAGATAATCGCCCACTTGATAGCGGCGACGTAGACCTCCGCACATTCCCAAAAGAATGCTTGCTCGGATCGGCAAAAATGAGCAAATATCAACGACGAGAGCCGCGGCCGGCGAACCAATCTTAAAATCAAGAATGCTCACTTCATCTTTTGGGCAATGGGCCACTTTAAACATGGACCCTTCTTGGATCGGCACGCCTTTTGTTTTCGCAAAATATTCCACATAACGAGGAAAATTTGTCAAAATTAAATTTGTATGAAACTCACCAACCAAACACCCGGAATAACGCTCCAAGGTCTGGCGGGCGATTTCTGCTTCTTGAGGGTTGCGTTCTAACATAATTCTAGTATATCACCTTGCCTTTAAAATAAAATCCCCCCATAATCATCTATTAAAAAAGGTGATTATGGCCTCTGTAACTACGAATGATGTCCGCATTGGAATGAAAGTGGAAGTAGAAAAAGAACCCTATCTCGTTTTGATCAATGAATTTGTTAAACCCGGAAAAGGACAAGCATTCAACCGGATTAAAATGAAAAACATGATCAATGGCAGGGTCGTAGAAAAAACTTACAAATCGGGAGAGAAACTCGATTTAGCAGACATCGAAGAATCCCAAATGCGCTACCTTTATAAAGAAGCCGACGGGGCCGTTTTCATGGATGAAGAAACCTTCGATCAGATCACAATCCCCAATAACATCATTAAAGATAACCAGCAGTGGCTCATGGAAGAAGTGATTTATCAAATCATCTTCTATAAAGGGAATGTCATTGAACTCACCCCTCCTACTTTTATGGAAATGGTTGTCACAGAAACATCCCCAGGAGTCCGAGGCGACTCTTCCGGACGTGTTTTAAAGCCCGCCACAACAGAAACCGGAGCCAAAATTCAAATCCCAATCTTTGTCGAAGAAGGGGAAAAAATCAAAGTAGACACACGTACCGGCGAGTATGCCTCACGGGCTAATTAACACTTTAAAAGAGAGAGCGAAGTTTCTCGCTCTTGCTCGCCAATTTTTTTCTGAGCGAGGAGTTTTAGAAGTTGATTGCGGAGCCCTTGTTAAAAGAGCTCCCATTGACGCAAATATCGATGTCATCACAGCGTCTGTTTCAAATAGAGAAACAGGATTTCTCCACACCTCTCCCGAATATGCGATGAAACGCCTTCTTGCCCTTGGGATGCAGGATATCTATTTTCTAGGCCACGTCTTTCGCAAGGGAGAAATGGGTCGACTACATAACCCTGAATTTACAATGGCTGAGTGGTATCGCCTCTCTATGCCTTTCGAAAAGATGATCCAAGAAACCTGCGAATTCCTTTTCCTTTTTTTTGGAAATCTTCCCATCCGCCTATTGAGCTATAGAAATGCTTTTTCTCAATATACGCAAATCAACTATACACAAGATTCCATCTCTCATCTGCTTCCTCAAAATGCAGCAAACTGGTCTAAACAGGAGTCTTTGCACTACATCCTCTCTCATCTGATTGAACCTTGTTTAGGTCAAAATGAACTCACTGTATTAATCGACTACCCTCCACAAGAAGCAGCGCTTGCTTGTGTAGTGAAAAAAAACGAAGAAATCGTTGCTGAGCGATTTGAAATTTATTATCAAGGCGTTGAACTGTCAAATGGCTACCATGAACTCTCCGATGACAAGGAATTGCGCTGCAGGTTCGAGCTAGAAAACAAAATGAGAGAACTTCGCAATCAGGAACCCTATTCTCTTGATGAAGAGTTCCTTACCTCTATTAAAGACCTCCCTGATTGCTGTGGTGTCTCTGTAGGATTTGACAGAGCTCTTATGCTGCGATGCAAAAGTCCCTCTTTGCGCCATATCCTTCCCTTCTCTTGGGAGTGAGCCACTCCCAACAAATAATTGCCTCTTGACAAAGAGCCGGTTTTGAGGTTTTATATCTTTCCAAACAAGGGGAAAATCATGCGACAAAACAACCTCTCCATTCACTCAGAAAATATTTTACCGATCATCAAAAAATGGCTTTACTCTGATAAAGATATTTTTATTCGCGAACTTGTTTCCAATGCAACGGACGCTATCAACAAAATAAAAATCTTAGGCAATCAAGGACAAACAACTGTTGTCGAAGAAGCGTTTAAGATCTCTATTCAAATTGACAAAGAGAAAAAAACCCTCACCATTACCGATACAGGGATTGGAATGACAGAAGAAGAGGTAGAAAAATACATTGCTCAGATCGCCTTTTCTGGAGCAGAGGAGTTTGTCGAAAAATACAAGTCACAAACAGAAAAAGATCCGATCATTGGGCATTTCGGTTTAGGATTTTATTCAGCCTACATGGTTGCCTCTAAAGTGGAAATTGACACCTTTTCCTACCTTCCAGATGCGAAAGCCGTCTTCTGGAGCTGCGATGGTTCATCTAGTTATTCAATTGGAGCCGGGACCCGATCAGAAAGAGGAACTCAAATCACCCTTTTTCTCGATGACCAAAGCCTCGAATACCTCGAAGAAGCAAAAATTCAAGAACTCCTTACCCGTCACTGCAACTTCATGCCTTTTTCGATTGAACTCAATGGCAAAGGCATTGGCAATAAAGCGCCCCTCTGGATGAAAAGCCCTTCAGATTGCTCTGAAAAGGAATATCTTGAATTCTACCGACAACTTTACCCATTAGAAGCCGAACCTCTTTTCTGGATTCATCTAAACGTCGATTATCCATTCAATCTTAAAGGGATTCTTTTTTTCCCAAAAATTCATCGACGATTTGATGCCAATGAAAGCACAATCAAGCTCTTTTGTAACCGCGTCTTTGTCTCCGACAATTGCAAAGAGATCCTTCCCGACTATCTCACTATTTTACGCGGGGCGATCGATAGTCCAGACATCCCTCTCAACGTCTCTAGATCCTATTTACAAGTCGATCAAAACGTAAAACAACTCAGTTCGCATATTTCTAAAAAAATCTCCGACCGTCTTTCTCTCCTCTACAAGACGGATCGAGAAAAATATCTCAACTGCTGGCCTGACATTGAAATGATTGTAAAATTAGGTACTCTTCAAGATGAAAAGTTTTTTGATCGGATCAAAGATATCCTCATTTGGAAAAACAGTGAAGACAATTGGACAACGATTGCCGAGTATCTTGAGAGAGCCAAAGAGAAAAAAGTCTATTATGCAAGCTCAGACAAATCGTCTTCTATCCTTAATCTCTACAAAGAAAAGAAGATTGAAATTCTTTTCTCCCCATTGCCAATTGATACAGCCATCATTCAATTTTTAGAAGAAAAACTCTCAACAACATTCCAACGCATTGACGGGGCTCTTGACAACACGCTCCTTGACCCAACGCGCGAAAAAACAGTTTTAGATGGTGAAGGGAAAACGCAAGCTTCAAGAATTGCTTCTTTCATTCGCTCTTCTTTGGATGAAAAAAATCTTGAAGTAGAAGCAAAAAGCCTCGCTTCCGATCAGATTCCAGCTGTTATTGTCGTAGATGAAAACCAAAGACGCCTCCGTGATTATATGACTATGACCCAAGGCAAATCAGCATTCCCTGCTAAGAAAACTTTCGTCGTCAACACAAACAGTCCCCTGATTCAAACCATCGAACGCTTACAAAATAAGCAACCCGAGATGGCTAAAGAAATGGCAAGAAGTGTCTTTGATCTTTCCTTGCTTGCACAAAGAGAGCTTGATCCTGCCGATCTAGAAAACGTTGTGACCCGCCAAACACAAATTTTGGAAAAATTAGGTTCTCTGATAAGTTGAGGGAATGGTCCGCCCTCTCATTTTATTTCTGTTTCTCGTATGCCAATCTCATGCTGACATCGAGGCTATTTATTTATCGTGGTATGCGGATCCCGCAACCACGATGACCATTCAATGGATTACTCAAGAAAACGAAACTGATGACACAATTTATCTTCAGTCTAGCGACGATTCCTGGACCCCCCTGACAGGATCTCACAAACCACTTCACTATTTTCTTGTCCATCAAGCGCACCTATCCTCTCTTTTACCCGATACAGAATACCAGTTCCGGATCGGAGAAGAGTCTCTCACCTATACATTTAAAACAGCTCCCCAACAATTAAACCCAAACCTTCGATTTGTCATTGGCGGAGATGCGTATCTCAATAAAAAATTATTTCGCAAAATGAATCAGACAATTGTGAAAAAAGAGCCTCTTTTTTGCGTAATCGGAGGTGATATTGCTTATGCTATCGATGTCAGCCCCTCCCATTTTTTTACCACTCCGTTAAAACGTTGGATAGCTTTTCTTTCTGAATGGACAAAGCAAATGGTAACACCAAACGGTCGATTGATTCCTTTTATTTTAGGGGCAGGCAACCATGATATCGACAAGGCGCATAGCGAGATTTTCTTCACTCTTTTTGCTTTCCCAGAACAAAGACTGTATCGCACCTTAGATTTCGGCAATTATCTCAGTCTTATCTTCCTTGATACCAATCATTTTGATCCCATCGAAGGAGAACAAACAACTTGGCTCAAAGAAACGCTATCCAATCACAGAAATATCCCAACTCGTTTTGCAATCTATCACGAATCAGCCTACCCCTCATTTTATTCTTTTGAGGGAACAACACCGAAACAAATCAGAGCCCTCTGGTGTCCTCTATTTGATCAATACAATCTTTCTGCAGCCTTTGAAAACCACAATCACGCGTTTAAAAAAACATATCCGTTAAGAAATAATGCAATCGATTATGAAAATGGGATGATTTATTTCGGAGACGGATGCTGGGGAGCTCCCCCACGCAGGACAAAAGATATGTGGTATTTAGACAAACGGGCCAGAAAAAACAACGTCTATCTAATTGATCTTACGGAAACTGAGGCAAAAATCCAAGCAATTGATCTTTCTGGAGAGTCTCTCGACTCTGTCACGCTAACAGTCCAAAAGACTAACTGATTTTGTGCTTCTGCAGAAGCACAAAATCAATCTGTGCATTATTTTTTAAAAAAAGGGATCCAAGATCCCCAACCTTGATGTGCCTGTGAAGGAGGGTTCTCTGGAGGATTCTCCCCCAAAGGAACTTCTGTTTTCTTCAAATGAACCCAACTCGTCTGAGAGACATCTCCAGATGCACTAGGCAAAGACAGACCTTTCCTTGATCTAAAAAAGGGTCTACTTATATCGCCAGAAGAACACCCATCTCCAAGAGAAGGAATAACTTCCTGTGTCGCTTCATCTACTTTCTTCGAAGTTTCGAGTGGGGTTCCTCGGGGAGGAATACCTTCAGGTCGGTTTCTTATAAATTTAATCCCATTATCTTCGCCTTTCTTAGTAAGAGGAAGGTCTGTAACAGCACTCATATACACTCTCTCTTCATTTTGTGTGATTCAAAAAGTTATGCTTCGCTTGAAGTATCAGACTCTGTCGATGGCTGAACTTCTGTAATAGCCGCTTTCAACACTTCAATTTTAGCGCCATCAATCATCTTTAAAACAACTGTTTGTTCCTGGATGCGGTCTACTTTCCCAATAATTCCCATTGCAGTGACTCGATCTCCTTTTTTCAAAGAACTACGCATCTGCTCTGCAGATTTGCGTCGTTTTTGTTCAGGACGCCACAGGATAAAATAGAAAAAAACAAGTGCAATACCAATCATAAGAAGGGTTTGCGTTAAACCACCACTTGATGAATTAGCACCATCTTCAGCAAGAAGGGCAACGGAAGGAAACAAGAAAAAAAACAATCTAAACATACCAAATCCTCGTAATAAATCTGGTCAAAGATTGCCCGAAGATCTGTTATCCTGCAAGAGTCTTTTGATCATAAAGAGATGCAAAAAGAAAAAATCACAACGAACGTCTTGCGATTTTTTTTCTTTTTTTGAGTTTTTTGGCGATTGATCTTTTTTTTGTTTTCCCGCCTTTTTCTGCCGCAACAGACTCTTCGCGAAAACGTTTCCCAATTTTTGCTAAATGAATCGTTCCTACCCGAACCCGCTGCGCTGCGGATTTATTTCCTCTATGGACTTTTCCCAAATCTGCCACAACTTGTGTAAGAAGAGAATGAAGTTGATGAACTGTCTCATTCAAAGCCATGTAAAATATCCTCTGTATATTTTCCCCATAAATTTTTCACAAATTATTACGCAAGTATTTTTACAAACATGCTATAGAATAAAAATATGAATGCTTTGACAAAATGGATCTTCCTTTCTTTATTTCCTTCCGTAAAACTTTTAGCCACATTGATTGGAAATCCATCCCAACCTTGTTTACAAAAAACAGGACTTTTTCTGAATTGGCCTTCTTGGGGCTCCCTTCGGGCATCCTATTTTGGCGATTATGTATATCGCCAGCATTTTCAGAATGAATTCCAAATTGCGGGATGTGAAGAGCAAAACAGTCATTTACAAAGCTGGACACAAGCAGGATTACTCACACTCAATTTTTGCAATCGTTTTGATCTCTACGGAATCATAGGTGGATTTCGTATGCAGATCAAAGAAGAAATGATCACACCGCAAGCTCTTGCTTGGGGCATCGGCGGGAAAATTATTTTTCTCCATGAAGGAAATTTCCGAGCAGGATTGGATCTCAAGTATTTTCAATCCCATCAAAATCCAAAATTTTTCCAGTGCGATCATTTGGCTTATAACATCACAAGCGATTTTTATTTCAATTACAGCGAAGTGCAAGCAGCGCTTGGAGTTGCCTACAAATCCAAGTATGTATCGCCTTATGCAAACGTTTCCTATCTGATCGCAAAATTAGAACCCCAGCCGATACAGGTATCCGTGCGACTTCCCTTTATGGATGCGGAGGCAGACGTAATATCTAAATCCATTACAGGGAATCAACGCTTCGGGCTTGCTTTAGGACTCACCCTAATCGATCAAAAAAAGGCAACTTTAGCCTTGGAGTGGCGCAGTTTCAACCAAAATGGCGTAGATCTCAACTGTGAAATCCGATTCTAAAAACTCAAAAGAGAGCTTATACAGAAGATCCAGCAATGAATCCTGTTGTCCAAGCATTTTGAAAATTAAACCCCCCAGTGATTCCATCAATATCAAGGATTTCACCAACAAAAAAAAGGCCAGGACATATTTTGCTTTCCATGGTTTTAAAATGAATTTCTTTCAAAGAGACGCCCCCACAGGTGACGAATTCTTCTTTATTTGTCGTCTTTCCTTGTACAGAATAGATATCTGCATGTAATTTTGCCGCAAGAGCCTCGAGTTGTTTTATTGAAATATCATTCAACCGTTCTTGATCCAGCTTCCCAAGAAATAATTTCCAGAAACTTTTTGGGAAATGAAATGGGTTTTCTGCAAGCAACGTTTTTTGAGGTTCTCTCTTTTTTAAATTTTGTAAAATGATAGTTGTTTCTACAACCGTATTTTGTGGCAGCCAATCAATCGATAAATCAACGCAATATTGTTTTTCGAAGAGATAACGAGCAGCCCAAGCGGAAAGTTTTAAAGCAGCAGGGCCGCTAAAGCCAAAATGGGTGATTAAAAGCGGCCCCTTTTGAAAAAAAGAAGTTCCGCAAATTTGTATTTTCACCTGATCAAAAGAAATTCCACTTAATGTCTCCAAAGGAGAATTGGGGATATTGAATGTGAAAAGAGAAGGAACCGCGGGGTGAATACTATGGCCAAATTTTTCTGCCCAAGCATATCCCTCTTTACTGCTTCCCGTTGCTAGAATCAATTTTTGTGTGAAGATGGGATCTTGATCCTTATAATGAATAAGAAAAGCCCCATCTACCTTTTCAATATTTGTAATTTTTTGCTTTAAGAGGATTTCGATTCCTAATCGTTTCGCTTCATTAGAAAGACATGCAATAATTGTTTCTGAGCTATTGGTCACAGGAAACATTCTTCCATCGGCTTCCGTCTTTAAAACCACCCCACGCGAAGCAAACCATTCAATTGTATCCTTTGGTTGAAACCGGTGAAAGGGACCAATCATCTCTTTTTCTCCACGAGGATAATGTTTGGATAATGAAAGGGGATCAAAACAAGAATGAGTTACATTGCAGCGCCCCCCTCCAGAAATGCGAACTTTAGATAAAAGCACTGCCGTTTTTTCCAAAATTGCCACTCGGGCTTTTGGGTTGGCCTCTTTAGCAGAAAGAGCTGCAAAAAATCCAGAGGGACCCCCTCCAATTATAATTAAATCATAACCCATATTAATACCCATTAAATTATCTTTAGCTGTAAATAACAGTACAAATAAAAAAACCCTGATTAGATTTCTCTAATCAGGGTTGGAATAAAAAACTGGCA
>Ga0066600_10000183_pt1 | contig 24525 bp, 30 predicted proteins | sample Lowcelwee11metaG_FD_59486 | JGI IMG/M metagenome (GOLD analysis project Ga0066600, IMG submission 59486) | Freshwater pond sediment microbial communities from the University of Edinburgh, under environmental carbon perturbations - Low... | ecosystem: Environmental > Aquatic > Freshwater > Pond... | reverse complement strand
TGAATATGTCAAGAAGCATGGAAAAATAACAAACGGCGAATATCAGAAAATAAACGATGTCGGTAAAACTATAGCTACTGAGGAATTAAAAAAGCTCGTTAATTTATCTATCTTACAACCCTCATCAAGAAAAGGTAAAGGTTCATTCTATAATCTAATTGGCCGGTAATTGGCCGGTAATTGGCCGGTAATTGGCCGGTAATTGCGCCATAAAATGCTCATTTAATCATATAAATTGCATATTAATTGCACAATTGAAGGCGGTAACTGAAGAAACAAAATTATTTGAGGAAGATACATGAACTATTACATAATTACAGGTACATCAAGAGGCTTAGGTGAAGCCATGGCATTGAAACTACTGAGTCCAAACAATTTTCTGATATGTATCTCAAGAAAAAAAAATGATAAACTTATAGCTTTAGCTCAAGATCAAAAGTGCAGACTAACCTACATCGAATTTGACCTCAATAAAGTCAACGAACTTGAAAGTATATTGGATGGTGCTTTTCAGCTGATAGATCTCAATAATGCTGAGTCAATCAATCTGATTAATAACGCAGGAACTGTAAAGCCAGTAAAAACTTTAGAAAAGTATACTGGGGCAGATATTATTAACAGCTGTAATGTAAATATAGTCACTCCGGCAATTATTATTTCAAGATTCGTAAAATTGACTACGAATTACAGCTGTGAAAAAAGGATTATAAACATTTCATCAGGTGCTGCAAAGAAACCTTATGACGGCTGGAGTTGTTACTGCAGTTCGAAAGCTGCGTTAGAAATGCTTACCAGATGCGTAAGTGCCGAACAGAATACGAAGGAGTTTCCTGTTAAGATTTTGTCATTCGATCCGGGCATAATTGATACTGATATGCAGAATGAGATCAGGCAATCAAATGTCGAAGACTTTTCACAGCTCGATAGATTTATCGATTTCAAGATAAAAGGAAAATTGTTGACTGCTGAATTTGTAGCGGACAAAGTAAATGAATTATTGCTGGGAAATGATTTCCCTACAGGAGAATCAATCAGAATTTGGGATAGGATGGGAAATGAAAATTGAATTACGAAAATTATCAAAAAACGAGAGTAAATTCAATAATATAGGACAAGTTATGGAAAAAGATATTTTTATCAAAACTATAAATAATTTCTCAAATCTCAAAGCTCTTGTAATTGGTGATGTAATGATTGATGTTTATGAATATTTATTAACATCGGAAAGCAAACCGCTGCATTCAGAGAAACCTGATAAGCGAGCCTATAAATCTCAAAAATCAGTAAGAACACTTGGAGGAGCAGGCAACGCAGCCGCGAATTTAGCTTCTTTGGGAGTCAAAACGACTCTGGTAGGCATTACAGGGAACGATGAGAATTATTTTGTGCTCAGAGATATGTGCGATAAAAGCGGAATATCGCATGTTCTGATAAGAGATTCTAAAAGACCGACCACGATAAAGAACAGACTTTACCTTGATGATCAATATCTATTGAGAATGGATGATGAATCAATCGAAAAGATAGATAACGAAACAGCTTCTACTTTACTAAAAGAGATTTTAACAGTTATTCCTAAAGTTGATGTGGTAATATTGAGCGATTATAACAAAGGTATTTTTACTCAAAGGCTGGCTCAGGATATAATTAATGAGTGCGGACTTCATTCGGCACCTGTCATAGTGGATTTTAAGCCTGCTAATGCTTTTTTTTTCAAAGGGGCTGATCTAATAGCACCCAATTTAAATGAAGCTAAAGAACTTCAGCCTGATTTTTCGACAGAAAAGCTGGAAACAGGATTGAATAATCTTTATAAACAGCTTCAATGCAAAGCTGTAGCCGTAACATTGGATGAGAAAGGAATTGCAGGATTTAACGGGAAAGATTATTTTCATATTCACGGGCATAAAGTCAAAGCAATGGATGCAGTCGGATGCGGTGATACGGTACGCGTCGGTTTTGCTCTTGGAATATCGTCCGGTCTTTCGATTGAGAAATCGGCTGAACTCGCCAATTTTATGGCGGCAGTAATTGTGCAAAAACCGAACACATCTTCGATATCGGTTGCAGAGCTTATTTTATTTATAAAGGAAAGAACCGAGGTGAAATTATGAATATATCAGTATTAGGTTGCGGAAGATGGGGAGCATTACTTGCGTGGTACTCAGCGAAACTCGGGCACAATACAATTCTGTGGGGCCGTGAGAATTCTGAAAATTTTAAGAATTTAAAAAACAACCGGAAAAATGACTATTTGGAATTACATCCGGGCATAGAATTAAGCAGCAAGCTTGAATATGCTCTCGAAAAATCAGATATAGTAATTATTTCAATAAGTTCACAAAATCTAAGATCATTTGCTCAGGCTATCGGACAGACCGGTAAAACTGATAAAATATTCATTTTAGCTATGAAAGGTTTGGAGCAGGAAAGCGGAAAACGATTATCACAGGTATTTAAAGAATCAATAGATAAAAATGTAAAAGTTGCGGCATGGCTCGGACCCGGTCACGCACAGGATTTTGTAAAAAACATTCCGAATTGTATGGTAATTACTTCTGAAGATATTGAGACGACAAAACAGATCGTTGATTCATTGGGCAGTGACCTGATCAGATTTTATTACGGGCAGGATATGATCGGAAATGAGATCGGAGCCGCGGCAAAGAATGTTATAGGAATAGCGGCAGGTATGCTTGACGGTCTTGGTTTGAGCAGTTTAAAAGGCGCACTAATGGCAAGAGGCACACGGGAAGTATCAAGGCTTATCCGTACAATGGGCGGAAACGAAATTACCGCTTACGGGTTATGTCACCTCGGAGATTATGAGGCAACATTATTCTCTGAATACAGCAATAACCGCGCGTATGGCGAGAATTTTGTAAAAGGAATTAAATCTGAAAAATTAGCTGAGGGTGTAAGCACGATCAAAGCTATGATGTATTTGTCGAAGAAATACGGAGTTGAACTGCCAATCAGTAACGCTTTGAATGCGATCATCTTTGACGGTAAAGACGCTCAAAAAGAATTGGAGGGATTATTCTTAAGATCCGTAAAATTTGAATTTTAGAGGTAATAAATGAAAGTTAAAGCTATCGGATTTGATGTCGGGCACACTCTAATTGATTATAATAATCCGTTAAACTGGAGCTCTTTATATAAGCCTGCAATAATAAAAATGTTAAATGAATGCAATTTAGCTTTTTCGGAAAACAGGATTGAAGAAGCTATTTCAACCCTGTTGAAGTATAACACACGCATAAATTACCGTGAAGTGGAATGTAGTTCAGATATTATATTTAGCGAGATTTTTGATAAATGGGGAGAAGACAAATCAGTTATGGAATCTTCTAAAACATCATTTTACTCATTTTTTCAGGCAAGCGCAAAACCATTTGATGACGCAGAATCAGTGTTACGAAAATTAAAAGAAATTGGTTATAAAATCGGAATTTTGACAGATGTTGCTTATGGTATGGACAATAAATTCTCAAGGCTTGATATCCAAAGCATAGAAAAGTATATTGATGTTTATTTATCATCAATTGATGTAGGCTATAGAAAACCGAACAGCAAAGGGTTCATTGATTTATCGAATGCATTAGAAGTGCAGGCAATTGATATGATTTTTATCGGCGACGAAGAAAAAGACATAAAAGGTGCAAATCAGGTAGGAATGAAATCTGTGCTTATAAATAGAACAGACAAATTTAAAGATTATGGACAGCAATACACAATTAAATCACTATTTGAACTTGAGAAATTATTAAAAGTTTAGGCATGATAACATCATTGGAAACTAAATATGGATAAGCAAATTCAATATTGGAATGAAATATTCTTAAACTGCGGTGATAATAAGCCAGTTTATGACGATTGGCTTATAAAACATAATACCATACTTGAACGATCTAAAGATATACCTATCATAGATTTGGGGTGCGGAGCAGGCGGTGATACTTTATATTTATTCGAAAGAGGATATAAGGTTATTTCATGTGATTTCTGTAATGTTTCGCTTAAAATAATTCAGAGATTTGTACCGGAATCCACTGTTAAACTTTTTAATATGCTTGATGGTCTTCCTTTTGAAGATGAAAGTGCTGTAGTATTAATTGCAGACCTTTCAATACATTACTTTTCTAAAAAAGATACCTTTTATATTCTCGGTGAGATAAAAAGGATCTTAAAACAGAATGGATATTTTATATGCAGAGTCAATTCGACAAACGATATAAATTACGGTGCAGGGAAAGGGGAGAAGCTGGAAGAAAATTATTATAATCGGAACGGCAAGCTGAAAAGATTTTTCGATAGAGAAGCTATAAATCTGTTTTTTTCAGGATGGGCTTTAGAATATGTGAATGAATGTGAGATGAACAGGTATGGTGATACAAAAATCGTTTGGGAAATAACCGCTAAGCTAAAAGGAGAATAATCCATGAAACCAATTACACCTTTAGTAGGGTGCGATGTTTTTGTAATAAATGATAAAAAAGAAGTTCTTCTTATAAAAAGATCGGATAATCTTAGATGGTCTCTTCCGGGAGGCTGTCATGACTTAGACGAAACACCGGCGCAATGTGCGGTCAGAGAATGCAAAGAAGAAACCGGGTATGATGTGAGTATTACTGAACTGTTAGGCACTTGGAGTTCAAATTGCTATGAATATAAATATTATCCCTTTAAGGACAATCAATTTTGCCATTTAATGTTCAAAGCTGAAGTTATCGGAGGTAAAAATACAAAATCCTCTGAAAGTTTAGATGTTGACTGGTTTGCTAGAGAAAATTTACCTGAACTGTCAGATGGGCATGAGATCAGAATTAAATTCGGATTTGACTGGATAAATAAGAAAATATCAGTACCTTATTTCGAATAATAATTAAGATAATTGGAGAAACAAGTGCTTATAACTATGTTAGAATTATTGAGGAGAACTTAATTTGAATGGATATAATAAACTAACCGATTGCGGACAGGTGAGCTTACAGTATAAAGAGCCTAAGAATTTATCCAAAAGAATATCAATTCATGAAAATTACAGCGTAAACACTCAAGGTTTATCTAATTGGTTATTTGAAAATTATGACTTTTTAAAGAATGATAAAATACTTGAACTCGGCAGCGGTACAGGCAATCTATGGAAAAACAGAGAGCTTGTTACAGACAATTTAAGTGAACTCGTTTTATCTGATTTTTCAGAGGGAATGGTAGCTGAGTTAGCTAAAACATATAAAGGTTATAAAAATATTAAAACAATGGCTATTGATATTCAAAATATTCCTTTTGAGGCTGAGTGTTTTGATAAAGTGATCGCTAATTTTATGCTTTATCATGTGCCGGATATTGATTTGGCCTTACAAGAAGTTTATAGAGTACTAAAACCTGGTGGAACATTTTATTGTGCAACAGCCGGATCTGACCATCTTATTGAGATCAATTTATGGCTAAAAGAATTTTTTCAAGATATGGATGTTTTTAATTCATCACTCTTGAAATTCAACCTACAAAATGGCTATGAACAATTGAGAAAACATTTCAATACTATCGAGATTCTTGAATATAAAGATCATTTAGAAATAAGTAATCCAGACGATCTGATCGAATATATTTTTACATTAAATGAAATGATGAATATAGATGAAACGGTAAAAAATGGCTTAAAATCTTTTATTAAGACAAAACCAGATAACCGCGGAATAATAAATATCTCAAAACAATCAGGAACATTCATAGCTAAAAAAGCTCAAGTGATAAATATCCGGATTTTCGAAGAAAAAAATAAAGATGATATTTCAAAACTAATAGCATATTTTAGAGAGGAACTGGCCAATTTAAAGGGAATTAAAAAAGAACCTGACATAGGTAAAGCAAAAGAAGAGATACAGGACTTCATTAATTGTAAATATCCGATATTCGTAGCAGAGAATAAAGATAATCTATTAATCGGATATATTGTTTGCAAGGTTGAAAGCGAAGTCGTTTGGGCGGAATCACTATATGTTCTTCCTGAATATAGAAGAAGCGGAATAGCTTCACTTCTTTTTAACGAAGCCGAAAAATTGGCACAAAAGTATGGCAACGATACGGTTTATAACTGGGTGCATCCCAATAATCATAGCATGATAATGTTCTTAGATAAAAAAGGGTATGATGTGCTCAATCTTATAGAGATCCGTAAATCTTGGAAAGGAGAAATAAATACAAGAAAAATAAAAGTTGATGACCATGAATTTAAGTATTGAGGTATATATGGTAGAGCTACGATATCCTGAAATACAAGACGCTGAAGCATTGAATCGTATTGTCAAAGATGAAGACGATTATGCAAAAAAAGTTCTTAAACAATGTGAAGATATCAAATTTAAGCTGGAAAATGATTTGATAGAAAAGTATTATGTAAAATCCACATCATTAAGCGAACCACAAGTCGAGAAAAATGGAGATTACTTATATTATAGCAGGAAAAATACTGAAGATACACAGCAAAAACTTTATCGAAGAAAAATTTCGTCAGAAATTGAAGAACTGGTATTTGATTATAATACTTTATCAGACAGCAGTGAGTATTTTCAGACAGAAAATCAAACAATCAGTCCTGACAACAAATATTTGGCATTTTTGTTGGATAGATCAGGTAACGAAAACTTTAGTTTATACATAGTTGATATAGGCACGGGAAAAATATCAGAAATTTCTGATCAGGTTACTTACAATCTCGTATGGAACAATGACAACAGAATAATCTATTACACAAAAAGAGATTCATACGGCTTAACTTCTAAAATCCTTTGCAGCTATGATCTTGAAAATAAATTAGAAAAAATAATTTATGAGGTTGATGATAAAGCTTTTTATTTAATTCTGCACAAGTCCTACAGTGAAAAGTACCTGATAGTAACGATCATTAGTTACATAACTTCTGAAATAAAATTGATAGACTTGTCTGAAAAAAGTAGCAAGCTGGATACAATGATAACAAGAACAAAAGGAAATCTTTATTTTGTTGATCACCATTCAGGTAATTTTTTTATCGCAACAAATGAAAACGGTAGTTATAATTATAAAATAATGTCAGTTTCTGATGAAAATATCAACATTAAAGACAGATGGACAGAGCTGTTAAGGCATCAAAACGATGCTACTATAATAGTTTCGAATGAGATCTTGAAATTTTTTAAAAATTATATTGTTTGCCTTGAAAGAGAAAGCTGTAAAAAATATATTAGAGTAATAAATCTTAAAGATCAGGAAAGTTATCGAATAGATTTTAAGGAAGATGTTTATAATATTGATTTTCAGAATAGCGATTCTAAAACAAATTTCTGCAATATTTTCTATTCTTCATTTATCAATCCGGGAATAGCCTATTCATTAAATCTTGAAACAGGAGAATTGTCCGTAAGATATGAGAACAGCATTAACAGTTTTAATCCTGATAATTATCAATCCAAAATCATTTTTGCCGATTCTATTGATAATGTAAAAATACCGATAACAATTTTCTATAAAAAAGATTTGCTGAAAGTGGATGGATCTAATCCTTTTTACGGCCGATGTTATAGCGGATATGGATCAGTTATCGAACCGGGTTTTGACAAAGCTATAATGCCATTGATTGACAGAGGTTTTATCTATGGAATAATTGATGCGAGGGGAAGTTCAAAATTAGGTCAAAACTGGTACCATGACGGGAGACATTTAAATAAAAAAAACGGTATATACGATCTTGTTTCCTCTCTTGAGTATTTGATCCATAAAAAATATACTTCAGCTGACAAGATTGTAATTGGCGGAAGAAGTGCCGGAGGATTACTGGTCGGTGCAGCCATTAATTTCAGGCCGGATCTATTTAGATTAGCAATACTGGGAGTGCCTATTTGTGATTTGATCAATAAAAGCATAAATAAATATGAAAATGCTGTTCAAAGCCATTATGATGAAACCGGTAACCCTGAAATTGAAGAAGAATTCGCATATATGCAATCTTACTGTCCTTACCGGAATATCAAAAGACAAAATTACCCGAATATTTATACTTACGGATCTGTTAATGACATAAGAACAGGCGTTACAGATTTGATAAGATGGATTAAAAAAATGAGAGAATACAAAACTGATAATAATTTTCTGCTGTTTAGAGCTCTAAACGGTAGTCACAGCTACTATTCTCAAGCTGACAGATTAACTGAATTCGCTTTTATGGTTTTTATTTTAAATGAGCAACAAAGATAATGGGGGAACAACTTTTTTTATGAAAAGACCATATTTCGAATAGTGGTATTTGGAAAATCGTGATATTTAAGCCTGTCATTACACTTTTTTGGAGATAAAATCATGTCGTATCGACACTTTTCTGGAGATGATTTCCAAATTTAATTCTTGACATATATCAACTTATACTTTAAATTTCGTGTAAATGTTGGAAAATTTAAAATATACTTTAAATTTCCTCGACAACAGAGATGATTTTAAATAAGGAATCTATATGAAGATAATTAAACGAAATTTATATCTAAAGAAAATTGAACCGTTTATAGGCAAGCCTATTATTAAAATTCTTACAGGGATGAGACGTGTCGGCAAAAGCGAGATGCTGAAACAAATCTCTTCTCAAATTTTAAAGGTTCATCCCGACAAAAATATTATCTATATAAATAAAGAACTAAGAAAATTTAATTTCATTAAGGATGACGCAGATCTTAATGCTCATATTGATGAGTTAAAAGGTGATTCTGATTCTGTCATTCTGATAGATGAAATTCAGGAGATTAAAAATTGGGAGCGTTCGGTAAATTCATTTCTCGCAGAAGGTATGGATATCTATATAACTGGGTCAAATGCGCATTTGCTGTCGTCGGATCTGACTACGCTGATCTCAGGGAGATTTGTCGAATTTAAGATATATGCCCTAAGCCTGAAAGAGTTTATAGAACTGGGCGGTTTTGAAGATAAGAAAATCGAAGATACTTTTAAAAAATACATTAAGTTCGGAGGATTACCGGGCTTGTTTCATCTGGACTTCCAAGAGGCTGCAACATATCAGTTCCTGGATGCGATCTATCAAACTATACTTTTAAAAGATATTATTAGGCGATATAATGTCAGAAATGTCAGCCTTCTTGAAGATGTAACTAATTATGTGTTTGATAATATCGGCAATGTTTTTAATGCCAGCAATGTTGTCAAATATCTAAAAAGCCGGAACATTAAAACAAGCGTTCCTACAATTCTGTCGCATATTCATTATCTGAATGATGTTTTCATAGCTCATAAAGTCCGCCAGTTCGATTTGAAAGGCAAAGAATATTTGGATACCAATGTCAAATTTTTTGTAGGAGACCTTGGACTCAGGCACGCTATTCTGGGGTTTAAAGATTCGGATATAAGCGGAATACTTGAGAATGTTGTTTACCTTGAATTATGTAGGAATGATTACAGGGTCTCGATAGGCAAGGTCGGAATCAAAGAAGTTGATTTTATAGCTGAAAAAAAAGATGAAAGAATTTACATTCAGGTTGCTTATATAATGAACAGTCCTGAAACTGTAGAACGCGAATTTTCAGTTTTAGAATCAATCAGAGACAACCATCCCAAATTTGTTATATCTTTAGATCCTTTGCTGGTCACGAGAGAATCAGGCGTAAAACATATCAATTTATTTGATTTTTTATTAAAGGGATTGGAGTAAGGAACTTTAAAATATGGAAGTTATAAGATTAATCAGAAATAAAAGAAAAAGAATGGCAATAAATCTAATACTATTTGCCGTTTTATATTTTTCAGTTTCATTTAATAAGGGATATATTCGACCGAACTATGGGAATACTCCGATTCTTGGAATAATGACGGGTAGTTTTTCTAATTTTATGGCTGCTTTTATTATCAGTCTTTTTCCTTTATCAGCTGTTCTTTCAAGTAATTTTAGTCTCAGAAAAAGCAGATTCTTTGTTTATGTTGTAGCTGTGATCGTATTTATCCTTTTAACGATAGAAGAAATTAAACCATATTCAGGAGCAAGTAAAGTGTATGATGCCTATGACATTATAGCGAGTGGATTAGGGTCAATACTGGCCATCTTGATTTTTGAAATATTAGTCAGAAGAATTATAAAAAAGGGAATTAGGGATGAATAACGAATTAAAATATTGGGATAAACTATTTCAGAATGGTGGAGATAATAAGCCTGTTTATGACGATTGGCTTATAAAACATAATACTATACTTGAAGAATCTAAAGGCATACCTGTTATTGATCTGGGGTGCGGATCAGGCTGCGATACTTTGTTTTTGTATGAGAAAGGATATAAAGTTGTTTCATGTGATTTCTGTAACGCTGCGTTGGAAAGAATTAAGAAATTTGTGCCTCAAAATTCTGTTAAACTTTTTAATATGCTTGATGGTCTTCCTTTTGAAGATGACAGCGCTGTAGTTTTAATCGCAGACCTTTCGATACATTATTTTTCTAAAAAAGATACCTTTTATATACTCCGTGAGATTTGTAGGGTCTTAAAACCGGATGGATATTTTATCTGCAGAGTTAATTCTGTCAACGATATAAATTATGGGGCAGGAAAGGGAATAGTGATCGAAAAAAACTTCTCTGACATAAGAGGCAAGAAAAAAAGATTCTTTGATCAGGAAGATATTAATATCTTTTTTGAAAGCTGGAAATTAGAATATCTCAAAGAATCCGAGATGAACAGATATGGTGATACAAAGATTGTTTGGGAGATCGTTGCAAAAAAGAAAGAGGAATAGAGAAAAAAAGGAGGTAAAATGTATACAATAGGTGCTTTTGCTATCATACTTGACGATAATTCTAAAATGCTTCTCTGCTTAAGGACAGATAAAAATGTATGGAACCTACCTGGCGGGAAAGTAGAGATTGGTGAGTCTCCGTGGGCTGCAGTAATAAGGGAAGTAAAAGAGGAGACAGGTTTGGATGTGAAAATCAAGAGATTACTAGGTGTTTATTCTAAACCGGAAAAACCGGATATCGTATTTTCCTTTTTATGCCAGCCTGTTTCAGGCAAACTGACTCTGAATAACGAGGCTAAAGACTTAAGATATTTTAGTTTGGATGAAATACCCGAAAACACATTAAGTAAACATGTTCCACGAATAAAACACTATTTCACACAAAAAGATGAATTGATCCTTATGGAACAATATGATAACGGGGTAGAAGTTTCAGCATATTCAAAAGTGAGGAATAATGACATTAAATAATTTATCAATTTCATCTTCCTTCAGCTATGAGATCAGCATCGAAGAGCAAATAAATCTGATTAGCGAAGCAGGTTTTAAATACTTTTCTTTGGGATCAAATTTAGAACACTTTGATTATCTTAAAAAATGCGAGCTGGATAGAATATTACCGTTATTAGAACGCAACAATATAAGCATAGACACAATTCACGGCACGAGTTTACATCAGGATAAAAATCTGGATATTTTAAAATCAACAATTAAGGCTGCAAAAAAATTAAATGCTGATACAATTGTTATTCATGTAAGCTCTTTCAACTTCAAAAAAGAGGATTACTCTAAAAATTTATCGGTTCTCACCGAAGTCCTTGATCCGTTTGTAACATTGATTAATAAGGAAAAGATCAATATAGCTTTGGAAAATGTGTTTCCTTACCATGAAACAGACCTTTTGCTTGAATACTATTCCAAGATTCGATCCGATTATATAGGATTCTGCTACGATTCTTCTCATGATCAAATTGACGGACCGAGAAATTCTGATTTACTGAATAAAATGATTACTAATTTAAAAGCTGTCCATCTTTCAGATAGGATTAAACCTTTTACAGATCATGTTATACCCGGTGAAGGATTTATTGATTTTGATATAATTATTGAAAAATTAGCGAAATCAAGTTTCAGAGGTCCATACCTGTTTGAGGTAATGATGACACATTCTAAATTTAAAGATCCCGAAGAGTTTCTAAAAAAATTGAAAACAGAAGGAGATTTATTCTTAAATAAGCTTGAAACCCAAAGAAAAAAAGTACAATAAAATGATAAATTCATGTCGTATCAACACTTTTTGGGAGATAAAATGCAAAGTAATAGAAAATATCAGGACAAAGGAATAATCTAATGAACAACCGTTTTAAACAACAATTAGCATTTATCCGAGAGATAGATAAGATAAAAGACATAATCCGTAAGACGCCCCGCTTTGATCTTAAGACCTATGAGAATGATGCCGAACATTCATGGCATATTTGTATGATGGCACTGGTCCTGATAGAATATTCAAACAGGAAAGATCTCAATATGCTAAAGGTACTTAAGATGCTTCTTGTACATGACCTTTGTGAGATTCATGCCGGAGATTATATTTTCTACACTGAAAAACAGGCTGAAAAAGAGCAAAAAGAACGCGAGGGTGCTGAGAAAATATTCGGATTACTTCCCGAAGATCAGGCAAAGGAGTTTTATTCTTTATGGGAAGAATTTGAAGCGAGGATAACACCGGAATCAAAGTTTGCCAGAGTTGTTGACAGGCTTGAACCTATCATGCAGAATTATTATAATGATGGAAAAGACTGGGTAAAGCATAAGATCACTTCTGAAATGATACTTGAGAAGAATGTTATTATTAAAGATGGTTCGGAAGAACTCTGGGCATTTGTTCAGAGCATGGTTGAGGAAATCGTTGAAAGAGGAATTATAAAATGAGAAAGAATCAGGTCTTTCTGGGATAGATTTCATTAGAAAATGGCCTAAACAAGCACAAAAACAACATTAAAACTAAGATGAGAGAATATGATGAAAGACAAACGGGAAAATAAATATATCGAAACGGCAAATCTTTATGACTATGATGTGCGGAACACTGCAAAAGACGACATCCCTTTCTACTTGGAATACGCAAAGAAAGCGAACGGAAACATTCTTGAACTCGGATGCGGAACAGGCAGATTAACAATTCCTTTAGCCAAGGAAAATTTAAATATCTGGGGATTGGATCTTTCCGAGCCTATGCTGGAAATAATTAAATCTAAAATTGAAAATCTCCCTGATAAGTATAAGAAAAACATCCATATCACCCATCAGAATATGGCTTCATTCAAGCTTGATAATAAGTTCGGAATGATTTTCATTCCTTTCAGAACTTTCCAATCACTAACTTCATCAGAAGAACAAAGAAGCTGTTTAAAAGCAGTTTACGAACATCTGAAAGATGACGGTTTATTCATTGTCAATGTATTCAAACCAAACGCTAAAATTGATAGATCTTGGATAAATAAGGAAGAGGTTAAAAACTGGGAAACGGTTGACGCGATTAAAAACCTCAAGATTGTCAGAAAAGAAGTTAGAAATGATATTGATGTTGAGAATCAGATTATTTTTCCGGTTCTATACTATTATGTTACCGATAAAAACGGCATTACGAAAAAATATACCGAAAACTTATCTTTGAAGTTTTATTACGAGGATCAGATAAAGACATTACTGGAAAACAACGGTTTTGAGATTATGGAAGAGTTCGGTTACTATGATAAAATCCCGATCAAAGACGGCAAAGAAATAATCTTAGTTTGTAGGAAAAAAAAGTAAAATAAATAGGAAAAGTATGAACGAAAAATATGAAAATATCGATAAATGGTTAAACTATCAGGAATCACCTTGGAGCAAATTAAGATATGAGCTTACAGAATATATTCTTAGAAAGCATATAATGCCAGCGAACCTGAGCGTTTTGGATATCGGTGGTGGTAATGGTAAAGAAAGCCTTTGGTTAGCGAAAGAGGGTGCTAATATTACAATTATAGATATCTCTAAAAACATGTTGAATGATGCTATAGATAAATATAAGAAAGAATGTGTTGAAGATAAGTTGCGTACAATAAAACAAGACCTAAGCAACGGATTTTCTATTGATCAGGAATTTGACATTATTCTTATCCATAATTTATTCTCTTATATAGATAATGTAGATCAAATTTTAGAACAGGCTTATGAACATCTAAATGTAGGTGGAATTCTTTCTATAATGCATATAAATAGGTTCTCAGAAGTATTTCCGCCATTGATCTTTGAAAATGATCCAGACAAAGCTTACGATAAGATTGGTGCTAAGAAAACTAAGATTGATCTATATGAAGATACTGAAGTATATAGATATATTGCTGACGAAATGATAAAGAAGCTGCAAAAATACGATTTCAAACAAATTGAAAAGTATGGGATAATGTCAATGTGTCATCTGATCAAGGATAATGAAATTAAGAACGACAAAGAATATTATGATAAATTAAAGAAGCTCGAGTTAAGGTTGATTCAGGAATACCCGTATTACGAAATTGCACGATCTAATCAAATAATTGCAAAAAAGAGGTAATAATGTCGTTACAATACTTCGCAAAAGACTGGGTTAAGCATAAAATGGATGGTTATATCAAGCCGTTTCACAGATTTGAAGATGAAGAAAACGAAATTGAAGAAATAGATAAAGCTTTAGCTTATCTGGTAGAGAATCAGTGCCTATCGAGTAAGAATTATGATAAAGAGCTTTTTGATCTGCACAGAAAAGAAGTACAATCGAATTTTGAAATTCCTTGGACGGGCATCAGTAACAGAATGCACAGGCTGATTTATTCGGTTAACGCAATTGTTCAGCCCAAATCAATCATAGGTGCGGGCATATTTTGCGGCTATACACTGATATGCAATGTCGGAGCTTCAATCGGAAAAGGTTCTTGTTATAAAGCCGATAAAATCATCGGAATTGAAATTGATGATAAAGCAGCGAAGAAGGCGAAAGCAAATATAGCTAAAATCGACAAAAATAAGACTGTTTATATTGTCACGTGCGATGGCATCGAATGGCTGAGAACATTTAAGAATAAAATTGACCTGCTTTACATTGATGTGACGGGAGATGAAAAAAATACTTCACTCTATCTTGACATCTTAAGATCAGCTTACAGTTCTTTGAATGAAAACAGCATTGTTTTAGCACATAATTCAGTGAACGGAGGCGAAAACATAAAAGAATATCTGGAATTTGTTAGAAATGGAAAGAATTTCAAAAAGAGCATTAATTTGATCATTGATGAAGCAGGATTAGAATTTACAACAGGCAAAATAAATTGGGGTAGGGAATGATAGGCTTAGAAAAAGGGAAAGTATTATTATCTGAATACGATATTAATTGGCCTTTAGAATTCGAAAATGAAAAGAAATCAATCCAAAATACGCTTACAGAAAACGAAATTAGAATTGAACACATCGGCAGCACATCGGTAGAGAATCTCTGCGCGAAACCGATCATTGATATTCTGATCGGAATAAATCACTTCGATGAAGGATTTAAATTAGCTACTCTGCTTGAAGCAACCGGTTATACATACAAAGGAGAAAATGGAATACCCGGCAGACATTTTTTCGTTAAAGGCAACCCAAGAACTCATCATCTACACATGGTTGAGATGAATAGTGTTTTTTTCAGTGATCATCTTTTATTTCGAGACTACCTAAGAGAAAATCCTGAAGAAAAGAATCAGTATGCTGAATTAAAAAAAAGTATGGCTGTTAAATATGTTGACGATAGAGGTAAATATACTGATTCCAAGGCGGAATTTATTCAAAACATCTTACTAAAAGCAAAAGGCAATGTATAAATTTATAAAAATACTAAAACCATTCGTCTCAGAAAAGACATTCACGCACTCGATCGGAGTCATGAATGAAATGGCTAATCTGGCTGAAATTTATAGTTTGCCTATCGCAGACGCAAAACTTGCAGGGCTGTTCCATGATATTGCAAAAGATTTTAATACTGCCGAAGCCATGAAGTATATTAACGAACTTAAAATTGACCCTAAAGAGTTTGAAAAGTATTCCAATGTTTATCTTCACGGTCCGATTGGTGCTCATATTATTCATGAACTGTGCCCGGAATTCAATTCTGATATAATCAATGCGGTCAGATCACACACATTTTACACTTCAGATGGAGAAAACAATTTAAGCTGGTGCTTACACTTGGCCGATGTGCTTGCTCCTACGCGTGAATGGCTTGGAATGAAGAAGTTAAGAAGCATGGTCTATGAAGGAGAATTGCAAAGATCGTCGCTATTATTGACCGGATGGCTGATAGAGCATTTTAATAATGCAAAAGTTCCGATAAGTGATTATCTTTATAAAACATTCGGTAGGCTGAATGCCGAGGTAAAAGTTGAGGAAAAATTCTTTGAAAGGTGGTAGAGAATAAATATGAATACAAAAGAAAATATAAAAGCTTGGTCAGAGAATGCTAAGACATTCGGGTCTGAGTTTTTCAAAAACTATAAAAATGAAGGCGATTTCTGGCATAAAGAATTACTAAATCCAAACATTTTAGATTGCCTTGGGGATGTCAAAGGCAAGAAAATATTGGATGCCGGCTGCGGTGAAGGATATTTCTCAAGAATTTTAGCCGGAAAAGGCTCGATCGTTACCGGACTCGAACCTTCAGATATGATCAACTCCGCAATTGAATACGAAAAAGTAGATGAATTAGGCATAGAATATATCAAAGAGGATCTATGTAATTTTAATCACCGGAAGAATTATAATGATGCTGTTGTTGCTATAAATGTTTTTATGGATATACCCGACTTTGAAATAGCTTTGAAAGCTTGCATTGAGAGCTTGAAAAAAAACGGGATTCTGGTATTCTCGATTTTACATCCTTGTTTTACGCCTGTCAGACTCAATAAAAGTACTAACGAATACACAAAAGAAACAGATTACGACGGCAAAGGACATATAGAAATAGAGGAATACTTCAAAGAGCTGCAGGTCAGGCAGACAAATGATGTATATAATCACAGAACTTTAAGCACTTATCTTAATAAATTGATCTCACACGGTATGACGATAGAGAAAATTATTGAACCGCAACTCGATTCCAAATTTGAGAAAGAAAAACCGAACAAAGATTGTCACATACCGACATTTATAATAGTAAAAGCAAGGAAATAGTTCAAATGAAAATTGACCTTATCAAAATATACAATACCGATCTGGATTTATATAAATCTTGGGTAAGAACGCTCGAGACTGAGCATGTTATGTCACGATTTTATCCGAAACATTTTATTGATACAGGTATAATTGAATCTGATGGCTGTTTATGGGTGAAAATTGAAATAAACGAACAACCAGATCAATCTACCATTCCAATCGGAAGTATCTGGCTTGAAAAAATCGATAAGTGTGACTCTTTTGCAACTTTGGGAATATTAATAGGCGATAAAGAGTTCCGAGGTAAAGGCATCGGAAAAATCGCAATTGAAAAAATGATTCTCCAAGCAAAAGATTACTTTAGTAATCTAACTCATATTAAACTGAATGTCAGGGAAAGTAATAAAGCTGCGATAGCTTGTTATCTTAAAAGCGGTTTTCAGATAGAATCTAAGAATGAAAAAGTCAAAGATAATCATACAATTACATATTACGAAATGACAAGGAAAATATAGGGAGATGAAATGAAAGTACTAGGAATAAGCGGGTCGCCGAGGCCGAACAGTAATAGCAGAATCTTGCTTGATCACGCATTAAAACCCTTTGAGAAAGAGAATTGGGAAATCGTTCGTTTTGATCTGAGCGAATTTGAAGTTAAATTCTGCAATGGATGCGACCTGTGTTTAGCCACAAATATATGTGTATTAGACGACGATATGCACAAAATTTATAAAGAGGTTTTTGAATGTGATGCTGTCATTATTTCCAGCCCAGTTTATAACAGAACATTCTCATCAAAATTATCTGCAGTGTTGGAGAGATGCTATTCGGTCCGGTCTCAAAATCCTTTAAGATTGAAACCAGCTGGAGCAATGGCTGTTGGTGCAGGTACCGGAGCTGGCCAAAATAATACTTTGCAAGCTATATACACATGGATGTTAAGTTATGGGATGATCTGCGTACCGGGTGAATTAAATGGAGTGACTGCAAGAGCCAGTGCCGCAGGTGAGATAATTCACGATGAAAAAAGGCTTAGACAAGCCGGGATACTTGGCGAGAATGTTCTAGAAGTAGCTATAAGGATGAAATTATTAAAGGAGAAATAATTCATGGCATTTTTTGTTGAATATGAGCCTGAGTGTAAAAGAGACCCCAAAGAGTTTTATGACAAGTACGATCTATACCTTAGGCAGTCAGTATTTGAGGATTATATTGAAGCGGCAAAGATAACTACGGTAAGGGAAGGTGAGGATGCCGATCATGATAAAAATCTTGAGCGTTTTAAAGAGCAGTTCGGAAAAAGATCCGGAACAAACGAATATTTTATCGCTTATATCGTTGACAGAACCGACCCTGAAGCCTTTGAAAAGGTTATCGGATACTCACATGTAGAGTACTGTGATTTTACTTCTGAAGAATATAAGCAGTACACAGATCATAATACTCCTTCAGGATGGTATCTTCTGGGGCTGGGGGTCTATCCCGAATACAGAAGGCTCGGAATAGGCACTAAACTTACGGAGATCAGATTGAAATGGGCCAAAGATCACTCGGAAACAAAGAAGGTGTATTTCTATACTAATCCGAGAAATGTTACTTCGCAGGAATTCCATAAGGAAATGGGATTTAAAAGGATGGAAGGAGAATGGTTCTTTAAAGACAGGCCTGCATTCAAGACGATAATGTTTGAAATCGATATTTAAGGATAAATTATGTCTGAAAATTTTTGGAATGAAAGATACAAGCAGCAAGAAAGATTATGGGCGATGAAAACGGAGCCTAAGATCATAAAATATCTGGACATGATTGAGGAAGGAAATATATTGGATATCGGTATAGGTGAAGGGAGGAATTCTCTTCCATTCACGATTGACGGTTTTAAAATATACGGAACCGATATTTCAGAGATCGCACTTGAGCGCAGTAAAGAGAATCTTGGCAGTATGGACTCTATCCTTACAAAATGCGATATCAGAGATTATGAAATACAGCAAAATAAATTCACATTAATAATAGCTTCATACATCCTGAATTTCTTTAAAAAATCAGAAATCAAAATGATTATAGATAAGATCAATAACGGCGTAATGAAGAACGGAATTGTCTATGTCGGAGTATTATCACTTCTTGAACCAAATTATGAAGAAATCAAAAAGAAGTGCGAAGAAGTCGAAGAAAATACTTTCTATTTGGAAAATAAAAAATCACATGCCCATTTCTTTACACAAGAAGAACTTAAGGAATATTTCAAAGATTTCGAGATAATCTGTTGTATGGAAGGAGTTGAGTATGATAACGGGCATGGGGAGCCGCACTATCACGGCATAATCGAATTTATGGCGAGGAAGAAATGAAATTCTACTTATCATCTTTCACGCTCGGAGACAAATCTAATGATCTTATCAAAACACTAAGAGATGGAGAAGTTATAGTTATTGAATAAGGCTTTTTAACTACCAAAAAATTGTGAGATAGTTGTGAAGTTTAAAATAATGAAGGAGTAACCTCAAATGAATTTAGCAAATGAGATTAACAAAGTAGCCAGATTGTCAGGTAAATTTTTATTAAGATCAGGTCAATATAGCGATACCTATTTTGACAAGTACAGATTTGAAGCTAATCCAAGACTTCTAAAAGAAATCGCAACGAAAATGTCGTTTCTTTTACCCAAAGATACAGAAGTATTGGCTGGTCTTGAAATGGGTGGTATTCCGATTGCCACTGTCCTAAGTCAGATTACAGGATTGCCTACTTCATTTATAAGAAAAGAAGCAAAAAAATACGGGACATGTAAGTATGCGGAAGGTAGTGAATTAATAAATAAAAAAGTTGTTATTATCGAAGATGTTGTAACGAGTGGCGGAGCGATTATTGATGCAGTGGAAAAGATGAGAAAAGATGGTATTACTGTGAACCTGGCAATTTGCATAATAGACAGAGAAAGCAATGGAAAAGATATTTTAAAAGAAAAAGGCATAGAACTTGTCAGTCTATTAACTAGAACAGATTTAGAAAACGCCAGCGAATGATTAAATAAAGCGAGTAACCCATGATAAAAAAAGAAAATGTCAAAGCTGTAGAGTCATATTTAGATGATCTGGCCTTGAAAGAGATGTTCAACGGTACGGTTTTGATCGGTGAAGGGAATAAAATTCTTTTCAAGAAAGCTTATGGTTATGCAAATTTTGAATGGAAGGTTAAAAATACTATTGACACTAAGTTTAAAATAGGATCAATTACAAAACCGTTTACAGCCTGTTTGATTATTTTGCTGGCACAAGAGAAATTACTCAGATTTGATGATAAAATAAGTAAATATCTTGATGGTACTCCAAAAAAGTGGAAAGATATTACGATAGATCATCTTTTGACCCATGCTTCAGGGATCACTAATTTCCAAATGCACAAAGACTGGAGTTCAAAGCTAATTTACCAGACTTTTAAACCTCTTGAATTTCTTAAAATCATTATGACGATGAAACAGGAGTTTAAGCCCGGTAAAGGTTTTTCCTACAGCAATTCCGGTTATTTTTTGCTGGGGATCATCATTGAAAAAGTCACAAAATCGAGCTACGAAGAAGCCATGAATAAATATATTTTTAAACCTTTAAAAATGACAAATTCAGGGGGCTGCAGCGATACTGAAGTAATACCTAAATTAGCCTGCGGTTACGATCTCAACAACTCGGAGAATGATAAAAAAGAGATCGCCCCATATTCCAATATGTCCACTCCTTTCTCTGCCGGCGGATTATATTCAACTGCGGAAGATCTTTTCAAATTTTCTCAAGGTCTGGGGAATAAAAAATTTCTAAAAAAGAAATATTCTAAATACCTGACAAATGGATTAAAACGAATTGATGATATTTTGATGAGCGAATATACTTATGGCTGGTTCCGAAACAGCATCAAAACGCCTGACATAATACAAAGGGAATTTATCTGCCATAACGGTGTCATCCCAGGCTATAATTGCAGAATGGACAAAATGCTTAACGAAAACATCTTCATAGCTTTTTTATCAAATGTTCTTGACTGGTCGGGTTTGAAAACCGACTTGTACAACATGGCCGCTCAGGTGATGGTAAAATTGCATCCGAATGAGAATGTCAAAACCTCTGTTGAAATTAAAAATAGAGTGAAATTTCTTGATGAAGGCAGAGATGTGACTTTAGTAAAGAAAAACAAGAATGAAATATTCTTAAGCAGCATTTTTGAAAATAAAAAGGACGATGAGTCTGTCTTTTTTGTAAATAAGACGGAAAATAATTTAAAATTATACTGGCTGGATATCTACGGCAACAGAAAAGGCGGGCACATAATGAATCAGGATAAACCATTGGACATTAAGGGAATACCTTTATATGTTGTCTGGGAAATTACTGACGAAGAGGATAACAGCCTCGGATTTTACAAAATCCACAGGCAGGGTGAATTGAATATTGATATTGTTGAGAATAAATGAAAAACAAGAAAATCACAGGCTAAATGACAGGGAATATCATGGGTAAACAAGCTAAAGCAACACTCGAAAGCATGGATGAAACTAATTTCAACGAATTTAAAGAATGGGTCATTCAGGAATACGCCATGGAAAAAATAAAAGCCGGTAATTGGGCTGAAAACGAAGCGTTATTTAAAGCTACAGAAGAGATTGAAAAGTATTTTCCTCAGGGGATAAAGACTCATGGTCAGTATGTATATTATATTTTGAATGAAGAAAACATCAGAGTTGGTCACATCTGGCATGAAATGATCCCAAATAAGATTGGCTGGATACACGGCTTACTGGTATATGAAGATTTCAGGCGTCAGGGGTATGCATGTAAGGTTATAGAATTGATCGAAAAAATATTATTGAAAAATGGATTCGAAATGTACGGGTTGCATGTATTCAGGCATAATAAATCTGCACTTGACCTGTATAATAAATTGGGCTTTTATGAGCATGATAATTCCAACGATAAAAATGTTATTATGATAAAAGAATTAACAAAATAAATTAAGCTAATTAGGAAGTTAAATGAATAAAACGATCTACATTACAGACTTAGACGGAACATTTTTAGATTCAAATTCTAAATTGAGCGATAAAACCAAAGAAAAACTTATAAAGCTATTGGATAATGGATTATTATTTACAGTATCAACTTTAAGAAGTATTGAATCAATAAAGACATTATTTAGCGGAATAAATCTAAATCTTCCTATAATTGAACTAAATGGGGCATTAATAACCGACTTTGAAACAAAAGAGAGATTAGTCTTTAATGATATATTAAGTAGCGTGAAGGCAGAACTGATCCGAATTATTGAAAACAACGGGCATTCTCCTGTGATTTTATCTCATGAGAGAAAAGATAATTTGTACTTTAAAGAGATATTAAATGATGGAATGACCTGGTACTATGATTTCAGTAAATTAAAAAATGATTCACGGTTAGAAAAATATACTGACATTGAAGAAATATTAGATGAGAAATGGATGGGACTTACTGTAATTGAAAAGTTTAATAAACTTGAAAAACTGGAGCGTTCTCTAAAAGATAAATTTTCAAATGATATTAGTGTAAATATAACTGAATCAATAGAAACTCCGGGATTTCACTGGCTTACAATACATTCAAAACAGGCTTCAAAATCAAACGGAATAAAGTATCTTAAAGAAGTATGCGGATATGAAGATTATAAAATAGTCAGTTTTGGAGACCAGCCTGTAGATTTGGCTATGTTTGAAGTATCAGATGTTTCGATTGCAGTTGAAAATGCCCATGCAGATGTAAAAAATAAAGCTGACTTGATTATCGGCCACCATAACAGTGATGCTGTAATTGATTATATTGAAAATGACTGGAATAATAGAAGGATAAAAAATTGAAACAAAACATATACGATAATGAAGAATTCTTTGATTATTACATAAATATGAGAAAGAATCGCAGCGGGCTGAATGAAGTGCTCGAACAGCCTGCATTCATGAGTCTGGTTCCTGACCTGAAAGGGAAGAGGGTTCTTGATCTCGGCTGCGGCTTCGGAGAGAATTGCAAGACTTATGAAAACATGGGTGCATTAGAAGTGATCGGGCTTGATATTTCTGAGAAGATGCTGACTGTCGCAAAAGAGAAATTTTCCGGTGACAGGATAAAATATATTCAAAGTTCACTTGAAGATATGGAATTTGAAGACAATTCTTTTGATGCGATTCTAAGCTCACTAACTTTTCATTATGTAAAAGATTTCAATGAATTGATCCGCAGGCTGTCGAAAAATATCAGAAAGGATGGTATTTTATTATTCTCAATTGAGCATCCCATAGCTACTGCTAAATTCGTAAAACAAGGCTGGGTAAAAGACGAATCAGGAAATAAGGATCACTGGATTATGGATAATTATCAGGAAGAAGGCCTGAGATATCACAAGTGGGTCTTGGATGATGTTATAAAGTATCACAGAACGGTCTCCACAGTCATAAATACTCTTATCGAAAATGGGTTCGGTATTATAAAAGTAACTGAGCCTGTAGCATTGGAAAGCGAAGAATTAAAGAAAGAATCATTGAAAGAAGAAAGACGAAGACCGCCGTTCCTGATCGTAAAATGCAGGAAAGAGTAAAGTGTGTTCAACAATTCACCTGAGGAACGAAGAAAATATGAAAAAAGTGAATGAGTGCATCTAAATATTAAAGGATTATTTTAATGAAAGAAAAGATAAGTAAGAACAACATAAAATACGGCTTAAGTCTGACAGCAATATTATTATATCTTAATTTTAACAAATGAAACTACTAAAAGAAATATATAGAAAAGACAACCTTGATTTTAATGGCAAGATACTATCAAGGGAAGCGGTCCGAGGAATAATCTTCAAGGAAAATAAACTCTTACTGATACATTCTGAAATCAAGAATTACGACTATAAATTTCCCGGAGGCGGAATAAACGAAAATGAAACTTATGAGGAAGCTCTTAAGCGTGAAATACTTGAAGAAACAGGATACAAAGTAGTTGCCGTTGAAAAGGAATTTGGAAAAGTCGTTGAATTTGATATTCCGCAGGAAAAAGAATTTGATATATTTAAAATGACTTCGTATTATTATACTTGTAAAGTATCTGAGAAAAACATCGAGCAGAAACTTGATGAATATGAACAGAAACTGGGCTTTAAAGCAGTTTGGGCAGATATAGAACAGGCTATTGAGAACAATGAGAGTTTATTGAAAACTGGAAAAGCTCCCAGATGGACAAAAAGAGAGACATTTATTTTGAAAGAAATTAAAGAACAGCAAATGAAACAGTACTACGCAGAAAGAGCTAAAGAACACGACAAAGTTTATCTGAAGCCTGAAAGGCAGGAAGATATTAAGAAAATTCACGCATATTTGAGAGAAGGATTATCAGAGTTTAATGTTCTTGAAGTAGCCTGCGGTACGGGATATTGGACTCAAACGATCGCAGAATCAGCTTTGTCAATTTCAGCTTCAGATTATAATAATGAAGTTATCGATATCGCAAGATCAAGAGATTATAAAATATCTGATATTACTTTTTTCGA
>Ga0066600_10000182_pt1 | contig 24546 bp, 28 predicted proteins | sample Lowcelwee11metaG_FD_59486 | JGI IMG/M metagenome (GOLD analysis project Ga0066600, IMG submission 59486) | Freshwater pond sediment microbial communities from the University of Edinburgh, under environmental carbon perturbations - Low... | ecosystem: Environmental > Aquatic > Freshwater > Pond... | reverse complement strand
ACGTCATCGCACAGCCTAGATCAGTTTATTAAGTCGGGCTCCAAGGACTTTTCGATACGTCACAACTACAGGGTTTAGGATAATGCGAATAACAGTATCTTTTTATGGGCCAACCTCTTTCTCCCGTGACTAAACCACCATTCCATTGATTACAACAGGATTGATTATGAACAGGGCATGGCATAAGACAACCACTATTACATATACATTCTTTTTTTGGAGTAACCGATATATGGCTAAATTCTGGAATAATATCATCTTGTTTTTTAATTACTTCAGAGTCGTGAATTATATGAACAACTAGTCTCTGGTCCCATACAGTAACTTTGATACAACGTATATCAAACATGTATAATATTCCTTCAAAGTCTTCGACCGCTTCGCCATGATTATATGTGTATGGATTATAGTTTGAATAACGAGTCACAACAGTATCGAAAAGTATACGTACATGAAGAAACCTTTCTGCTTCACTAAAAAATTTAATGTCTTGTAAATCAAAATCATAAGCCGTCCCTTTTGACATTTTTAGCAAAAGATTTTTTGTAAAATTTATAGGGTTAAGTATTTTCAAATTAACCCTAAATTTTTTCTAAATTCGTTTACTAATGAATATCCCAAAAGATCCAACCTGTATTTGCCCATGCAGAAAACCAACTCCAGAGTCATCAATAGCTCGTTACAATTTATACTTTGTGTCTGAGGGGTATATGGAATCACATCCTGTTTTAGATTATTATGATTTTAAAGAAGCAGTTTTAGCAGTAATTCATTTTGGACCAAAGCATTTAAATCTTATTTTATTTGATAGGGTTTGCCGCGATTCTTACAAAATCGATTATGATCTAACTAACGGGCTCTTAACCATGGGGCTAAGCAAGTTGAATAAAGATTAGTTTATTAAATCTCGGTTGTATCCAAAAGGGTAGAGATAGGTTCCTACATAAAACCCTTTGGCATTGTCAGGATCAAAACCAATAGCTTTAAAATCCGTGTAGCTTACCATCCCTTTTCCAGTAGCATATTTGAAGAACATTTGCGGCACCTTGATTTTCTCTTTTTCACCAGCCAGACCTTTGTAGATGTTTTCCTTGATTGAATCAAAATGGACTATACTACTCGAAGCATGGGTAAGCGAAACCCCTTTACATTTCACTTTTGGAACGGGGTCTCCCATAATTTTGAATGCATAACTTTTTGGGCCAAAGGATATGAACTCGTAGATATTGTCATATTCTGTTTCCCAATCTCCAAGACAGTCTCCTTCAGGAATACTATATTCACCAGGTATGTATACATAGGAAATAGAATCCGTATCATGATAAATTGCTCTTTTACCCAACTTGTGTAGCTGATGCCATAACTGTACACGTCCATAGGCGGAGACATAGATTGCTGCAGGAATATAACTATCATGCAATGGCGGATGAGTTGAAACACTGTCTCGGGTAGTTAGTTTGGTGTAATGCTGCATATGGTTTACACTGACAAATTCAGAATTTCCTTCTCTGAGATTTTCACCGAGATTGAACATGTCAGTATTTTCATCAAGAATATTTGTTTCATCAAATGCGGGGCGTTGAGCGTGCTTACCCCATGCAGAGTTTAGCAAGATTTTCGCAGTAAGCTTTTTCGCGCCAGATTTTTCCCATAAACTGTCATCAAAAGATTTCTTCATTATTTCTCCCATCTCGAATTTTTCTTCATATTCATCAATAAGCTCTCGCTGTCTTTCAGGAGAAGGCATGTTTTTGCTAAACATCATTTTTCTGAGATAAAGTTTTTTGACAGTTGGAGCCCAAAGTCCTTCTTTCATATGGTACCAGTCAATCCTGTATACTTTGTTGATTGCATAACCATTTTCAAGTGCAAGAACAAATTCAACCATTGTAAAGTAATCAGTTATAGGTTCTAAAGTAGCTATAGTCTTTTTTTGTTTCTTGTCATGATAAATTAGCACTGGATGATAAAGATTGTCTGGAGGTATGACTTCAGCATAAATGATTCCACCCATAGTTTTTGCTTTTTCAAGAATATACTCTTTGGTCGGTTCACCAAGTTCATGAGGTTTTTTCCAATCAGTATTCTCGGTGGTATTGAATGGACACCTACAACCTTGCCCTGTTTCATAAAGTTTCCCGGAACAGGGTACGCATGGTTTAAACTGGAGATCATAGACTTCAACTTCAGGTACTCCAACAGGAAACTTGTGAGCAATTTGTTGAAAAGGGTACTGGCTAACAATGTCTTGGTACTTGATTCTGATTCCTGCAGCAATTTGCTCTGGAGTCAGCTCGATGTGGGCACAACGGGTTTCAGTTCTTCCTCCACGAAGAGCTCCACGGGCAAAATAGTATTCAGAGGCGTTTAAAGCAGGCCATCCACTCTGTTTAGCAATCTCGTTGAGCTGGTGTTCTTTTTCAGCTTGATCGTCACTAAGAGATCCTAAGTCGTAGTTTAGAATCACATTTTGCTTGATAAACTCGTGAGCACACGCCGGAGCTGTAGCGAATCCGCAAGGACTAAAGCCTGTAAGATTATAAATTTCCGTATGATACTTTAAGATAATCATTCGGAGTACCTCGACATCATTATCACAATATTTTAGCAGTTCTTCCTTGAGGTTCCAGTCACCAGTAAAGCCGTCGTACCATTCATTAAACTTTACCAACTCTTGGGGTTTCTTGATAGCAAACGATAGATCAAAATACTTTTTGTCTGGGATAGGTCCAACGTAGTTGGTATTCTCTCTAGTATTGAACAAATGTGGAAAGAATCCTTTTGCGAGCTCAAAATCCGAGGCAAACCCTTCAGCCAGAGATCTTAGAGATCCTGGTAAATGTTTCATGGAATCGTAGAAACGGGTTTTTCCACAAAGATCCAACCTACTTAAATAAAATTACTTGATGAGTTTGTTTCCACGAAACAGAGGGTTTTTCATTTGAAGTCCGGGTCTCTTGTAACACTCTTCAATTAGCATGAGCGAATCGTAACCGCTAGAGTTGTGGGCAAAAAAGACATTTTTACCATTGTCTCGGGTAATAGCCATATCGAGAAATCTTTGCATACAATCATCACCGTAGAATGTTTCTTTTTCGCCTGTAAATACGTTTTGGACACAAACAAGTATTGGGTTCTGTTTTCGTATATCATGAGATAATACTTGAGCCTCTCTTTGAAACAATCCGTTTTCATCCACATCAAAAACATTAAAAGACTTTGTCGAGGTTTCAACGTCGAGACGAGCCTCGATATCCCAAACATATAGCTGATACTTTTTCTCATCTTGAGCACAGGTTTCATTAAATTCAATCGGGGTTCTACTTTTACGAGGCAAACATCGATGGGTAGTACCGTCAAAGTCTCGAGACCGGATTGCAGAGCAGTGCTTGCATTGGAAGAAATCACATTCTTTTACACTAACATGACGACGACCACATTTGTACGGACATACTATTGATTTTTGACGCCGATCATTACAATGATGTTTTGTTTGCCCCATGTAAGATGTACAGCAAGATTGGCAAAACATCCAGTGACGATTATTTTTCTTTCTTGCATACGCGCCAGGATACATTACCGGAACATAGTGATCCATTTCGCCTACTAGATGAATATAAATAGTATTTTCACAGGGGTTAGGAGAATCAAGGTCATCAAGGTTATCGTAATCAAAATCATCGCCAGCCCAAGTTGATCCACTATAATCGTTGGAACCAATACGATTATTAAAAACCGTAAGACGGTACTGAGGATTCTTGATTACAAAGAGACCTATTTCCTCAATAGACACAAACCCAGACCACGCCATTTCATCCGCAATTTGTCTTGCCTTGTCAAGCACCGCTTTAGTAACTCTTTTGTTATTATCATTTGGAAGAGTACCAAAAGAGTAGTATTGGAGGTAGTAAGCGATTGATAATGCCGCACACGGGATTTCGCCCAAGTAATCCGAATAAGTTTTCCAAAAGATTGGTTTGATATAGTTGGGCCGCTTTTTAGTAGAATCAACCGCAGCTCCACCCACTAGCTGCTCGCGTTTATATACCCAGATTAGTTTCATATCTTGAGGAGTCCACGCAGAATTACTTTGAATTATTTTTTCCATGGCTCCATCTAATAAATCGATTTTATCCAAATCATCAATAGGAATTGTCTTGGTCGAATAATAACGTCCATTGTCCTCGTTGACCAAGGATACGTTTCCTACAAATTCAGGATTAGCTCTAGGATCAGATCTACGAATTCTACGGATATGAACAGCCAATTCTGCACTTACAACTTCCTTGAGCTTTTGTTGGAGCAAAAACAATGCCGTGGCAGGACTGAGATCATTATCGTAATGTTGGAAAGTAACTTCAGAAATAGCTATGAGCTGAGGACCCCCGAGATATCGTCGCATAATACGTCGTGAAACCGTAACAGCATCATGAGAGATTCTTTGTCGCACATTCCGTATAGGCAACTCGCGACTACCAGAAGCAGTTCTAGTTCGTCTCCCGAATATCTGATTGTACATGATCAGAGACGGGGAGGTTGTACTATATAAGTAGACAAAATTACATCGCGTAAAATGTGTGTCTGTGTAACTATGGATCTAACCGTGATTAAAATTCCAGAAGGGTCAGCAAGCCACCCCGACCCTCCAAGCCCGTGCTTACCCAAACACGAATTTACGATGGGGATAATCGGTAACTGTAATTAATCAGCACCAAAGGGTTCAGGCAAAACCAACCTGATCTGCAACTTACTCATATTCTACAAAAAGTATTTCAACAAGATCTATGTTTTTTCACCTAGCATCAAGTCAGACAACAAATGGGATTTTATCAAGAAACAACCACTGCTGGCGGAAAACAAAGCCCTTAAGAAATTCGTTTTGGCAGAGCAAAAGAAGATGAAGGAAACCAATGACGTCATCCAACCTCGCCCAAAAACAGGGGTTGAAGATTTAATTGATCCTCACGAAAAGTTTGATCCGTATATCCCTGAAGAGTGCTTTATAGAGTATTCTGAAGAAGAGTTGCTGGAAATAATGGCACGGCAGAGAAACATTATAGATAAACTAAAGGATCTAGATCAGCCAAAACAACTGGCTGATCGGGTCATGATTATTGTAGATGACCCGATTGGGGCCAAAGTATTCAGTTATGCCAAAGATAATGCATATACTATGTTTAGTACAAGACACCGTCACTGCAGCATTTCCTCGATAGTTGTGACTCAGGCATACAAGGAGATTCCAAAAACAGTACGAACCAACTTTACAACCATGGTCTTGTTTGAGATTAGCAACGATTCCGAGCTGGCCGAGATATACAAGGAAAACACGATCGGGCTCAAGGAAAAGGAATGGCTCGAAGTATATAAGCACTGTACCAAGGACGAATTCTCGTTCATGTTTTTCAATCACAAGAAACAAAAGAATGAAGGCAAGATCATGAAGAATTTTGAAAAGTATATACTTTTGACTGAATAAATTTATTTTCTGCGAAGATAATCCAGATACTTCAAATACAATGGAGGAAAACCAAAGATTATGACTACTTTACAGGTTTCTTTCAAGATTTGTTTCATAAAAGAAAAGAATTTATTCAGAAACTACTATAGCAGGAACCTCGGGTTTCTTTTGACATTTCTGCAAGAGTAATACCAAAGCATCAAGCAAACCAGATGGTTCGCATTTAGAGACGCCCAAAAGCTCAGACAATACAAACAAAATCGCGAGAATGATCTGCAGGTACAGATCAGCTTGGTCACAGGGGGTGCACGTCGCGGTTGCGGGACAGACATCTGGAGGTGGCGGCGTTGCGCAGGGAGCACAAGTCATTATTATCATAGCACACAAAATTAAGAGCGGTGTGGCTTTTTGATCTATAAAAGCAGGTAGTGTTTAATTCTTTTCCAAAATGTTTACAACAACAACTCCAGGTTTCGCAAATCACCCAACTTATGGTACAACAATCGCTAATGTTCATCCTATTCCGGCGTTAGGAAATGTCAAAGTACAAAAAGTAGGTACAGATCAGGTCCAAATTCTTCCATACTTTAGAGAAGAACCTACTTTTAATGTTGTGGACGATCCGAAAAAGAATCTCTTATTTTTTGAATGCAACATTGGTCTAACTGTTAGCGGTAAAATCAAGGGGGTCTACTCTAAAGAATTTAATGGCAAAAACGTAAGCAGTATGCGTCTTGAAGTAGTTGATTTTTTGGTTTCGGAAAGAGGAGGTGTTGATAATCAGGCCGATTTTGTAATTGCTCCAGCAACCATGATCGAGTATCTTCGTCCAGCGCTCGCCAAGGTAGGTAGAGAAATCGGTGTTGGAGTCGCAAACAAGATCGGGGAACCCTCTATTTTCATCAAGCACAATGATAAATTATGCAACAAGTACTTTGAACCAGTTACTGTGGAATCATTTATGCGCGTCGATATTGACCACCAAATCAAAGTTGACTGCGAGCTCAAAATCTACTTTGACAAAGCAAAAAATACTGCGGCAACATGTATTGTCGCCAAAAAGATTTACGAATAAATTTACTTGATTCGTTTATTAGGCTCATCATCCAAAACCTTTACTTCCAACTCACGATCAATCATAGTTTTTACAGCGCTAATACTTTTGCGGTGCACTTCAATAGGAACGTACGTGGTGCGCCATTTCTTTTCGGTTTCTTCAAGCAGCTCCGTAGTCATCTCGCCCTCGACTTTACCCTCTTCCTTGAATCTTTCCCACACATGGTCCATAAACTTTTGGTCGTTGGCAATAAGTCCCCAGTCTGGGTCGCGGTACAAGTAAAGAAACAGTGCCAGAGGTTCTGGAGCAATTATAGTAAATGGTTCCGGAGTATTGGGACGCTTGATACTATAGATTACTCTAGCCTTGTATTCACATGTGCTCATGGTGTACTCGTACGGATCATCGGGTACCTTGAGCGGCTTTGCCGGATTAATATAAAATTCTTTGAAAAGCTCATGGTCTTTGAGCGGGTACGACGGGTGCTCGTCAAACATGTGGTCGAAAAATCTTTCCAACTGATCAGCCTCTTGGTCGGAAAAAGGCTCACCCTTGTCCACCACAATTCTTGGTTCCTGTTCCCAGTCTACCTGTTTTTTCAAAATAGGGCAGTACATGAATGCACCGTCCCGAAACTTGAGGTCTTCACGGTACTCGTAAACCAGAGGGATTTGGCACTCGTCAATTTTGCGCAAGTACGCATGGTTGTGGGTGTCTGGGTAAACCACATAATAAATGTTGTACATTCTTTCCTAAATGGATAAAAAGAGAAAGATTTCTGCCGACGAATTTCAAAGTGAAGAGACACAATTTGAAATCGATTCTCCCGAGGGTTCAAAGTATGTAATCAGAGGACCCGTAGGCTTCATTACCGTAAGCAATGGAAAAGTCTCAAAGTCTTTTGAAGAAATAACCTTTGACAATGCCAAATTGCTCGAGGTGCTTCAAGTTCTGGGCTTTAATTTTAATAAAGATTAGTTTATTAGTAGTAAAAAGTATTTAGTGGGCGGTAATTACGTCGGCGATCTCTAAATAAAATTAGCGGGCTTCCGCCAAGTTTTTTAAATACGGCGCACAAGTGTTTTTCTATAGCTATCCAAGACTTGTCGTACACGAGGAAGCTACGGCTTCTTGCAACCGCCAAGAGTATTACAGGAAAATACAGGTTATCGCAGCGATAAATATTCACGCGATTGCTTTGGTCAATGATACGGAAAGCATCATCAGCAACTCCTGTTAAAAGAGCAGTGTGACCGCAATCAGGGCCAGCGTGAACAATCATGAAATTGTCTTGATCCGGTAGTTCCAATTTTTCTTTTTCGACCAGAAAATCGGTGCTAGATTGGCGGCACTCGAAAGGGTAGGCGACCATGTGCGGAGTTTCCATTAGAAACACCCGAAATTTATCAACGTGATAATTAGCATCCTTTGCAGTATATGAAATTATCTCTGAAACTAAACGTAGCGTGCTGTATATAGCCTTTAGTTTTTCGACAGGACACTCGAATCCTGATTTCTTGGGATAAAACATATGGTAGATATAATCCAAAATTCTGTTGCATGATTTGGCTAAATGGCGAACACTGCTGTAGTAGCAGTTTTCCATGCAATAATTAATAACCATCTTTAAAATCTTTTCCTTGATCTCCCACGGGAGATTCTCTGGAATCGTAGGAAGATCTCCAGGAATTAGATCAGGAAGATCTTTGAGTTTGACGAGATTATCGAGACGCCCGTCAACGATCCCGCAAAGCGTATTGCGTTCTTGGGCGAGAATAAATTCTTCTTCGTCTTCATCGGGAGGACCTAAAACAACGTATTCAATCATATTTTAGTAAAGATTTAAAAAACACTTGCACTCGTTTCGAAACGTGATTATATCGTTCGTGATTCGCGTCACCAAAAGTAAAGATTTGAGGGGGGTCCCATTCGGCACAGACAAGTCAATGATCCCAGTCACGAGATGACTTGAGGGTCTGATCTGCATAGTGCAATTCTGATCTATAGTCCATGCCCTGATCTCTTGCGGATTAGCACCAGAAATGAAAAACTCCATGGGAGTTAGCGTGTGAGGGATCTGGAACGCGATTTGCTGGGCGAGCTTGTATGTTTTCTTTACGCACTCGAGCCCAGAATAGTAATCGCGCGGATCTTGCGGTTCTTTGATTAAGCAATACTGGCGCCAAGTGAATTGAGGCGACTTTTCAAAAACGAAATCAAGATCGGCATTATTTTTTAAACCTTCGTAAAAGTAAAGTTTCAAGGTCTCGTCCATTAAAAGGGTAATTTATTTTTTGGCTTTTTCTTGCTTTTCTTTGCCACACGCTTTTTCGGCTTTTTCGGCTTCATCATACCATAAGCCGGATGCTCCATGATTTGGTTTGGCATTTTTGGATGCTTCTTTTGACACTCGCACATACTAGTAGAAACATACTTTATTCAGCCAATTCTTTTTTTACAAGTAATCCATACACATTTGCAAGCATACCATTGGTAACATTTTTGAGCTGGGCGTCATCGATTACATCTTTGAGTAGCTGTTCAAAGACGTATTCAAGCATAGGTTTTGCAAGCTCAAACAAACGTTCGAAAAAATTCTCGGCCATGCCTATAAACTTGGAAACATACTTTATTTAACGACCTCTGTCAGACTTACGGTTGTATCAGTGTAGCACTCTACATAAAGATCATCGTAATAACTGGATCCTGCAGTATCTTTTAAAATAAATGTAAACATTAAATCTGAGGCTTCCAACCAGTGAGACTCGTTACATTCCAGACATGGCAGGCGATCTCTGTGATGTATAATCACTCTAGTAGGCTTAATCACGCATACTTGAAAGCTATCTCCTACTATTGAAGTTGTAACATCCTTTAAATTAAACTTGAATATTGTGTCTTTAATACTTGCCAATTTATTTTTAATATTCATTTGGAAAAGAATTTTTATTCAAAACAGAGTGAACCAACAACTGACGACGTAGAAGTTTCAAAGGAAATCAAGTCTTTTTGGTACTCGTTATAATTTGATACGATGACGTCGGAAACTTTATGAAACATTATCCACAAATCCCCGTTTGGTTTTACTTCGACCGAATAAGTCCCGTTTTTAATTTGAAGGAGTCCCGCAGGAAGCATTTTGATTCCTTGTGCATGATTGCGCGCGGGGGGTAGTTCAAGAAACATTGGGAAAGAATTTTATTCATTTTTGTCATAATTTTCTATAAATTCAAAGTATCTCCCTGTATGAGTGTCCAAGATTTCATACCACACTTGCAAATTATCTCTTTTCATAATAAATGCTTCATATTCTTCTTTTGTATTGCAAAATAAAACAGCATCGTTCATTCCTCCGATAGGATAATAGCTACATAATTCGAAAACATAAAATCGTTTCTTCAAGTCTTCAAACGCCTCTTTAATAATCATTGGAAAGAAATTTAGGGTTAATTTAATAAATTTAGGTTTAATTTCAAATAACCCTATTTTAAATAAATTAACCCTTTTGATCTAGAAATTTTTTACCATGAGTTTTTATTTCGATCGTGCTATTGAGATCAGTCCTGAAAATGCCAAACACGTAACTGTGGAATTCAATTCTGACGGAAGTCTTATTATTTGGACAAACAGACCAATCTTTGCCAAGGTTGCAACCAAAAACCATCTTTTAAAAGATCCTACTGTAGCCCAACTCAACTTGACCAACGAAGCTACTCCAGAATTTGCTCCAAAGAATTCTGTCATCAATTGTACCAGAGGCGGTTTGCCTGACGAGTACTGTTTCTTGTGTGATCACGCCGAGATCTGCGCCCTCCACGAAAAAAAGAAAATTCCAATTCAAATTTCTTCCGACGACTCGTCCGACGAGTCTTCGGCTAGCGATGATGCCAACATGAACGAGAGTGACGAAATGAGCGAGATTCTGAAAAAGCTTTAATAAAGTTATGAACCTGGTTAAGAAATAAAATGTGTGCCTGTTAATTATGCCACAAGATCAAACTGGTTGGACTAATGTGAATTTTACAAAGGTGACGTCACAGGGTGGCTCGATTGATTTTGGAACGAGTCCAGTATATAATATGATTTACACTAGCACAAGCACAAGTCTTACTGCCTCGAGTGTTGTGGAACTAAATGGGCGTTCATTCACTATCCACTCGTTGCTTGTAAATGTAACTAGAGCAGGAAATGCGTATACCATATCGATACCGTTTGATATTGAGAATACTGCTGGAGCCGTAGACAAGTTTGAGATTACTTTGCCTGCAATCACTAATTTACCGTCAATACTGTGTGGCCATTTTGTGGCTTCGCATACTGTTAGTCCCGACACTTATGATTTGCGCCAAGCAATCATATACAATGGCAAAGTCAGGATTGCCAATTCCAACCAGATTGTTACAGGCGGGGCCACATATGATTACTCGTTTCAAGCAGGACGGAGATTTATTGGAACACTGATTTTCAATTTTGCCATTTAATAAATTTATTTCAAAAACATATCCTGCAGTTGTTCGTTGATACACAGTCGGTCCTTGGCCTCGGCAAGATCCTGGATAGGCCCTTCGAAAAAGTTGCGGTATGGCGACATGAGCTCCTCGCTCTCTTCAATGAGCTCAAGAGCCCGACGAAGTTTCGAGTAGATTCGGGTTTTTGTGTGTCTAAACGATGGATCGGCTCTAAATGGAATATCGACAGGTCTGCTCATAATTGGAAAAGAAATTTATTATACTCTTTTCCCTGTTGCGGAAAAAGTAATATTGTAAGTATTTGTATCAGGATAAAATCCAAAACCATTAGAAGTTGGGGCCCAGGTGTGATCGCTTGGAAATCCAAATTTAAGACTGTAAGTATAATTCGGGGACGAATATGTTTTCAGAACCCAAAATTTTCCTGTAGAAATGGTACTGTTTTCTAGGTAATAATATTCACCAACCAAAAGGTTATCGGTATTGCTAAAGTAGTTGACTGTAGTGGTTTGAGTCAAGGTTATATATATAGGTGCAGTACCTGGAATGTATGGTGTTGTAAAATTAAACACCCCAGTTAGTTTTATACTGGAACCAGTAATCTGCCAAAATCCTTCACTTACTTGAATTGTTCCTGGTATATTTGGTAACCATGTAACACCCCAGCTAAATGAATCTTGATAAAAGTTATTTGCTACAACGTCTGATTGGATCTCTACACCCCCAGTAAAATCGCCTCCAAAATTTATAATCAGCTGGTTGGAGAAACCATGAACCATTGCCCGGCTTTCACCACTATCACCTCTTCCGGTATCCCCTTTGCTCAACCGTAAATCATACCCTTTCACATTCACAACCCCCCGCAATACTAAATCGCTACCATCAACCCCCAAGTTGTATTGGCTAGATAAAAATTCGGCAACAGGAACACCTGCAATCTGCAAATTCGAACCGCTAACGGCCCCTGTTACCGTTAACGGTGATTGCACTTCAACAAATGAAAAGTCGCCAGCATAATTGACTACTAGTTTTGAATCAGGCAAGTCTGCTTCCTTTACCAAGGCTCTACTCGCTCCACTACTTCCTCGAGTTATATTGTCCCCAGTCCCCAACTTCAGATCGAAACCGTTTACAGAAACGATCCCGCGAAGTAAAGTATCGTTGCTATCGTTTCCAAACTCGAGCACCGTAACGTTTTTGGCAACTGCCAGGGTTCCACCAATCTGGATCGACTGGAAATTGCCCACGCCTGATGATGACAATGTTGCAAAACCGGCAGTGCCTGAAACCGTAAGGTTGGTGAGAGCAGACGTACCACCAATAGTGGCTCCTGTCGTAGCAGTTAGAGTTGTTGTTGTACTGAGATTTCCTACAACACTGAGCGCACTATCGATTCTTGTTCCTCCTGTAAAATCGCCCGCATAGTTGAGCACCAGAATATTGCCTGTATCTTTAGTGAGGGCTCGACTGTTCCCGCTATTGCCACGACTATTGTCGATATTCCCCAAAATAAAATCAAAGCCTCTGTTGATCATACTACCAGTTGTGCTGACACTGCCTGTATTGGTTATTCCCGTAGTCGTTGCTGCTCCAGAAGCAGAGAGGGTCGAGAGGGTTGTTGCCCCAGTCACCCCCAGAGTTGTACCAACAGTCAAACTTTGTACCCCCGTCGTCCCACTTGCAGTAACATTCGTCAGGGCAGCAGTTCCTGCTGAGGTAATGTTATTCAGTGCTGCTGTTCCAAGCGTAATATATCCTGCGGCAGTACATGTAGCGAAAAAGGCATCGTCAGCACTGATTGGCCCATCAACCCGTGCTCCGCCTGTAAAATCCTGTGCGTAGTTGAGTACAAGTACATTTCCAAAATCCTTGACTAGAGCGCGTGAAGACCCGGAATCACCTCGAGGACCGGGATCGCCGTTCCCCATAATCAGCTCGAATCCGTTATTTACCAAGCTACCTGCAAGAGTTATATTTCCCGCATTGAGTGTGCCGCCAACAAATACGTTTCCGGCAGCCCCGATTCCCCCCGGCGTAATAATTGTTCCAGTACTTATTGAAGTACTTTGGGTCGTATCGTATGTGGTCAAACTACCTGCGCTAATCTTTTTACCAGCGCCTATTCCCCCAGGAGTCGTTATACTCCCCGTTGTTTTGCTCGTAGAATCCTCTGTAGAGGAAACAACCACAGTGTTTCCTGGCGAAGTGGTTACAGCTAGTGTCCCCGTCGAAGTCGAGGCGTACGTGATGGCTCCGGCGGTAACTGTTCCTCCAACATGAAGGTTTTTCGCAATGTACACTCCCCCGTCAAAAATCGCTGCGCCTGTGCCTATGCCGGTACACTCTTCGGTCGAGTCGACATTTAGTGTAGTACCTGTTCCGTTGGTAACATCTAGTGTCCCTGTGGACGTGGAAGCGTACGAAATTGCTCCTCCCGTAATTGTTCCGGCAACATTCAAATTGCCCCCAATCCCCACCCCGCCAGGACAAACAATAGCCCCAGTTGTGCTATTAGTAGAAGCAGTACTAGCAACAATGGTAAGTGCGTTAAGAGTGGTGGTAGTGAATGCAGAGTCATTGCGAGGCATACCTATGTAAACATACAATATTGTATGCTTCTTTAGCTATGATCTACCCTAGAACTGTGGATGGACTAGATACAGCAAAGCTCGATAATCTCGAAGCCACAAATGCAACAATCACCAACGTTACTATCGAGGATGTTGCTACCGACGATATTTCTGCAGTCACTCTTGCTGTTTCTGGCGCCTCGACCCTCAATACTGTTTCTGCAAACTCGGTTGCTGGCGGGGTAATGACTGGAACAAGTTTGGCTGCAACTGGTGCAATTTCTGGAGCAGCAATAAGCGGCTCGAGTTTGAGTGTTACAGGAGCAGTCACGGCTGCATCGGTTGCTGGTGGTGTAATGACCGGAACAAGTCTGGCTGTAACTGGTGCTATTTCCGGGGCAGCAATCAACGGATCCAGTTTGAATGTTACAGGAGCAGTCACAGCTGCTTCAGTTTCTGGAGGTGTAATGACTGGAACAAGTTTATCAGTTCCCACGCTGACGTGTACTGGAACAACGACTTTGTCCACGCCAATTATTCTCAGTTCAGGAACAGTTATTCGTGCGAATACTGCGGATGGGGCAGATATAAATGCGGTATCGCTGTGTGGTGGTGGGGATATTGGGTCGGCTCGAGGTGCTCGGATAATTTGTCGAGGTAATGAGCATCCTACCCTGCCTGGAAAACTCCAGCTTATTGCAGGAGATACGGGTCGTATAGAGTTTAGTGCAAACAATGATACGGTAAGAGGAAGTGTGGAACAAAACGGTTCGTTTAATATTTTTGGTACAACTGCTACCACATCATCTACCACAGGAATACTTTTACTCAATGGGGGTATAGGAATCAACAATGCTACGGACGCTGTGAGTGTGACAAACGGCGGGACACTTACTTCACCAGGTGGAGGGGCGTTTGCAAAATCTTTTTGGGTGGGGACAACTCTCAATGTTGCTGGAGCAGCAACCGTCGGCTCAGTCTCTTCGGCTGGGGCGATTTCTGGTACAGCCCTTTCAGGAACCACGCTGAACCTCTCTGGAACACTTACAGGTGTTTCCATAAACGCCAGTGGTACTGTCACCGCTTCTATATTGAATGCAACAAACTATGTCCAAATCAAGAGTGCTACACTTACAAGCAACACCAACGACTTGCTACTCAATGGAAACAGTGCTACAGTCTCTCTGCGTCCTCTTGGAACTGGGGCATTCGCATTACATGCAAACCCGTCCAATTTGCAAATTACAGATACTGCCGGAGTAGCAAGAACAACTATTACAAATGGAGGGGATATTTCGTGTCTGAGTGTAACAACTTCTGCAGCCGCGACAGTTGGAACTTTATTGACTGCGGCAACTGTCCAGGTCACTGGAACTTTTAATTTGCAGAGCACCAGCATGACCAGTACTGGAAACAATATCAATATCAATGCAAACAATGCCAACATTGCTTTGCGTCCTGTCAATACTGCCAATTATAATTTGATTGTGACACCCACAAATGTCCAAGTAACCAATAGCTCTGGAGTAACGAAAACCACTATTTCAAATGGTGGGGATATTGCCTGTGATACAGTCACAACCACGGGTTTAATAACAGGATCACAATTTGTAGGTGGAGTTTCGGGTTCATGGACTCCTACCATTCAGTCAGATACAACCGTTACATACACTACCCGGGTAGGTACATACTACAAGCTCGGAAACATTGTTGTCATGTTTGCTACTGTTGCTACCACGGGTGCTATGAACATTACAGCCAATGCAGACATGGCCTTGCTTGGTTTACCATTTGTGAATACTGCCTCCATAATCCAGCTTGGTACGTGCATGCTAAATAACTATGATCTACCAGTGTCCACAGACTTTGTAACACCGTTTGTAGCAAACGGGGCAAACTGGTTTAATTTTGGGGGCACAAGGGATAATTTAGGGATCCCGTTTCTCAAGACCCCGACTACGTCTGCTACTAGAACAATGTATGTACAAATAACCATGTACACCTGATTTATTACGGAGCTGCTCCATTTCCTCGAAAAATAAATTTAACGAATCGAGTTTTGCTTTGGTGCGTAGTTCGGGAATACACGGATTCTCGATCCCCATGCCTTTGAGGATTCGCAGCGCAGTATATTTCAAATTTGGAAAGTACTTGCGTTCACCAGGCATGCGCTCAAACAAGTCTTCAAAAACTTTGAAGCGGACATAAACTTCCTCGAGTATTGCTGATAAGTTGTTTTTATCTTTTTCAGGCAAGACAAGTAATCGTCGTTCGTGAGCCATATAGACTATTGACGGGATAGCCCGGTACAGGTGGGGTAGTTTCATGTACTTGATTATTCTGCGGACTTCCTCGTAGAGATGGGGCGAGTCTCTTTTCAGGTAGCTTCTGGTCAGAATAACTACCGAGTCTGGGATTTTTACACGGCTTTCTCCAAACAAGTTGCGTACAATCTGGCGGAACCTCGATGCGCGCGAGTACCGGTGCTTGGTAATCAGAGTTGACTGCTGCCAGTGGTTCACAGAGTTTACATAGGTGGGCGCGCTATCTACGACCAAGTACTTGTTGTACCCGTAATCTTCGGGCGGGCCAAGAACCTCGACTTGCATCGTTGAAAAAACTGGACACTCGTTTTCGTACCTGATCGGTTCCATGGCGTGAAAAATGTCTGCTTGTATTTATATATGGAGAACGAGCTTGGTGTTTACACGGAGCCACCAGAATACACAGACACTACCGAGTTCCCTGAATTAAATAGCGACGCGTGTCAGCCTCTTATGAAGCCACCAAATCCCGTGGGACCCCCCGCTGTAAACACAGGAATCAAGCCTCAGGACCGGCTCGCTGCTTCGCTCGCAATCGCCGTCTACTCTGAAACCCCCATCGAGGAAGCCGGCGGGTTCATGCTTTATGGATACACGACCCACACCGCCGTGTGGACCATGGGCCAAACAGCCATCGTTGCTTTCCGTGGAACAGCTGCTGATAAAAAAGGCGGGTTGCGTGATATAATCGACGATTTCGATATCGCGTTTGGCCGCGGATGTGATTTGGAAATACGCAAAGAGGGCCAGGATATTTTGAATGAATTGACGGTTGGCGGATTCACGCGGTTTATTCTGACTGGCCATTCGCTAGGTGGAAGAGCAGCCATGTGTCTTGCGACTTTTCCTGGTGTAGTCAATATAGTCGCCCTCAATCCCGGTGCACCAATTCTCAATCCCGCTTCCGCTTCTGCCCCTATCGGCACAGTGTACCATATTTTTGGAGATATTATAAGCACCCATGTTTACGGGATGGAGGTTGTCCGGATAATGGCTCGCCACAGATCACAGCCAGACTGGCTCGACCCGTTCTACCATGCAACAGAGCGGTTCCTGGCCGGAGAGACATGGACGTTTATTACCGCGCAACAGGAACAAGAAGAGCTCGAGCAATTCTTTTTGAAGCGGGAGCGCGAGAAGCTGACGATGCTTAACCTGGCAACATCGTTTTTCACACTCAACTGGTTCATGAAAATCAAGGGCCAAATCTGCTCTGTGCCTGTTCCAGGCGCCCAAGTGACTGTATCTACCTGCGACCGCGAAAACTTTGTGAGCACCATCGAGAAAATTGCTGCCGCCCTGGCGTTTGGAGCTATAGGGATCATTGGGGGTCCAGTGGGGGTCGCGGCAGGTGTAGCTACCGGTCTTGGGGTTGCTGGAGGAAGCTTGGATCCCGTGCTTGACCAGTTTATTCCTGGGTTCAGTCTCTTGTCTGCCGCCGCCAAGGAAGATATAAAGCGGGTGCTCAAGAACACCCGAACCCCCAAGGAATTTGTATACAAGCTTAAAAAAGTAGCTAATAAAGCTTAAAAATGTATGTTTACTAAGGTATGACCTCCCACTTTCGCTGGTACGGTGACGAAGCAGCGCCAACTGTGCCTTTTAACCGCAGATACTTTTTTCCCGAAGAAGCCAACCATGCCAAGAAGAATATAATCAAGGTTTTGCCTCGTAATCCGGCAACTTATTCACCAACCGGTACCAGAGAAATCCGTATTGATTTCCCTACCGATGGATTCTTGGACCCAAAAAAGACTTTATTGGAATTCGATGTGACTTTATCGTATGCCCCAGGTGTAGCAGAAGACTATTCGATTATCCGATTCCAAAACAGTATTCAAAGTACTTTTCGACGTTTACGTCTTGAATATGGTTCTTCTCTTCTTGAAGAAATTCAGCAGTACGGGAAACTTGCACGTATTGTGACGACTCATACTGGTACCGGCCAAACTGGTGGAATCGATCAAATGTCGATCAGTGATGGTGTAGCCGGTGCTGCCTGGGGAGCAACAGGAACTTATGGTAGTACATCCTACGAACAAGTGCGTATGGGGATGGTAAATGGAAGACAAGCATTTGTCCAAGGAATTTCTCTCCAAAAAGCGGTTCTCCAAACTGCTTCCACTGACGCTGACCTTATAAACAGAAACCAGATGGCTTCGAATGGTTTTGGAGGTATACCTTATGGGACTCTTGGTGAAGGAAATGCAAATACTACAATTAGTGTAACTCGAAGATACAGTGTACCTTTACTCTGTGGTTTAATGCAACAATCAAAACTCTTGCCTCTAAAGTTTATGGCTCAACTGACTTTGGTCATGGATTTAGAAGATTCGGCAGGATGTATTTTCTGGCAACAACCTGTGACTTTGGCAAATGGTGTTCCTACCGTTATTGCGACTAGTACTCCAACCTACACTATAAGCAATGTTTCTCTCAACAGTGAAGTGCTACACTTTGATTCGCAGTACAATGCAGATTTCATGGACGGTCTCAAAACAGGTGGAGTACCAATCAAGTTTGCTTCGTTTACACACTTCCAGAGCCCTGCGATGCCTTCTACCACCCAGACTTTGACTATTTCAGAGAAAGCACGATCTGTAAAAGCTGTTTTCACTGCACTAATGAGAGACGGGACTGATATTACCAAAGATAATGGTGCATCCTTTTCCACAACCGATACTGTGGGTGGTGCATTGAGCACATTCCAATACAAGGTGGGTACTGCTTACTACCCTGCGCAACCGGTCCAGTGCGATCAGCAAAGTGCTCCAAACAGATCAAATGGTGGAAGTGAAGCGTACAGTCATCTTCAAAAAGCCTTGAATATGATGGGTGATTCTCGATTATCCACTACCGCTGATATAATCAACTGGACAGGTCCTTGTGGAGTCTTGTATAATGGTAATGATCTTGATGGTAGTTCTAATTATTTGTTCAAGTACGCTACAAATACACAACTAGATTCATTGTTGAACGAGTATGACGGTAAGTATGCAGTAACCAATGACGAGAACGGAAAAGTTATTTTATTCGAGTGCGAGAGTTCTACCGTAAAAGATACTACTGCAACTAGAACCCGTACGTATGCGGGAAGAGCCTTTGCCGGAAACTGGAACTCGGCGCAGTTTGTCATGGCCATGTCGTTTGATACTTCAAATGGTATCGAGATTTCAGGAATTAATGCTTTGCAACAATCGGATATCGTGTTGACTATAAAATGGAGTGACCCCCAGAGAGAAGGTATGACTTTCCACACCTGGACCTACTTTGACACTATGCTCCTATTACTTGAAAACAATGTGGTGCAGACAATTAAATAATGTGTGCTAATAATAATAAATGGGTGAGCCTATATCGTCCCGCTTCAATTACGATGAGCTTCTCTGTGATACTTTGATTGCGCAACAGTATAATTCCAGTGTCCCTGCGACTACCTGGGGACGTTTCTACTTTACACGAAACACATATAACCCTACTGCCATCAAAGTCAAGGAGGCCATTATCCCGTTTGTGTACGATGTCTTTACAACCAAAAGTAGTTTATTCTACATGGACTCGACGACCGGCGGCTACCAATTCTTTTTGCTACCTCCAGCAGCTTACGATGGGCCCACGCTTGCTTCGACTCTACAGGGGATTTTGAATAGTGGGTTATTAACAGGGTTTGTAGTGACTTGGAACTCTAATAGCTCACGGTTCACAATTACAGGTACAGAACCGTTTTCACTCACTATGGGTGCAGACTCGCCCAAATTTGTTTTAGGAATGTTGGAAGGGGTTAATGCTTCAACAGGTAATACTTTGGTTAGTCCTAATGCGGCTATTCCTACTGGTCCTGCATACTTGTACCTCAACTCTGATACTCTAGGTCCAGGTATTCGAATTGATGCTCCAGACAGTAATACGTCTTCTAGTAGCCAGATCGCCAAGATCCCTGTGACGGTGAATCCTGGAGGATTTATTTTTTACGATAACAGTCGTAGCAACGAGTACTTTGATCTTGAGATCCGTGGTGATTTGGATACATTTGACCTGTACTTGTCTTTGGGGACTGATATTGAGCGAGTACCTCTTGATATGAAAGGTGTTGGATTCAGTGTAACACTCAGTTTGCTTGGTCATCGTAAACCCGGGGTTCCACGTACCCAGCGACCTGGTCCTGTCAATTTTATACGTAGCTAATAAATAATGTGTGTTACATAAGGCATGTACTCGATCCAGCACATAAAGTATAATTTTGATACGGCTACACAGCCTGGGTTACGTGGGCCTCTGGGGCAAACAAACCAAAACTATGAATTGCGCCAAACATGTCCTGAGCTTGAACCAGTTATTTTTGAACGTACGCTCGACGAGGTTCGCCAAAATGGGTCTAATCTTCAAAACGGGCATATCCCTTCACCATTCACGGGTGGTCTTGGGGCAGTTACTGTTGAAGACAATGATTACCAAAACCTCTACCACCCGCAAGCTATTGGAGAGAGACTCATTGCTAGAGAGGATAATATCAATCTCCATGGATTCAACTTGCCTAATCCTGGGGACGAATGGCGGGCACGTATGCTTTACGAAAACAAAGGCTCCAAGCGAGATTATGGGTTTTACCCACTACCTGCTGGAGTTGGTCGTCGAGCCAATAATTTGATTCCCGGTAGAACCCGTATGATTTTCCCTGAAGAATCTAATGGCCCCATTCCTACAACCAACCTGAACTTGGTGAATAATGGTGGAATGTGGAACCAGCCGTGCAAGCAAGATAACCGTGATGGTGTGCCTCTACCTGTGAAAACAGAACAACCTATCCCTGCCCCGAAATAAAAATGTGTGTTTGTACTAGTATGTTTGTATACGGTAATGCTATTGGCCCCTATGCTCCCGGGAAATCTGTGTATAATCGGTACACTGAAAACAAGGAAACGCTTGTCCCGCGATCAGGTGTGAAGAAAACAAACTATGACAAGATTAATCCGTACCGACCCGTCGAGCCACGAGCTGTTCCTAAACAAGAGTTTGTACCTCCCCCAGAGAAAGAAAAGAGTTTTAATCTCGTGTTTAATCGTCCAGATCAGCCTGTACAAAAAGAGCCAACCAATCCAGATTCAGAGCAACAATTCGAGCAATTCGCTCCGTACAGTGCTCAATTAATGGATGTGGATATAAAAACCCCAAAAGATGAAAAGGATGTGGTTATGAAGAAAGAAAAACCGAATCTTCGAATTATCACTGATCGACATTTTACAGCGGATAATGTTACTAAGCCTCAAAGTGTACATTCAATGAATCGCCCGCTTAATACAAAGGACGATATAATTGGCGATACGGGCTTCACACCTATCTTTACACCTTCAAGTACTCAGTCTGATGTTATCGGTGGTTTAGGACGTGTCAATGGGATATTTAATGAAGATCATCGTAAAAGTGCTCCAAGTATTATGACCACCCGTACCTTGTTGGGAAATTCTGTTGTTGCTGAACCTGCTGAAGAATTTGGAATTGTTCCAAATTTATCGAGCCGTGATACTTCTAAATTTAAGGGAAAAGGTGCCAAGAAAAATGAATCAGATATTGAGCCAGACCTTGTTGGGCGTGCCATAGATGCTGCTAGAAATAGAGAGTTTCTAAAGAGTATGGAAGGGGTATCAATCAAAACCTCGAGACAGTTTGAAAAGTCTCGTAAATCCGCATATGCTGACATCCCGCTATCGGTTCAAAGAAAGCAAATTCTAAAAGACGCAAAACAGGTCAAGAAAAATGAAGTACTAGCGAAAAGAGCTTTCCGCGCGTCTTTGGCGGTGCCTGGTCAATCTGGGGCTGGTACAGTTATTAACCCAATAGTTTTGTCGTCTCCAGAAGTCCAGTTTGTCTCTGAAAAAATTTTACAAAATACGCGAATTAATGATACGATTAGCGCTAACGGTGATGGGATTAAAAAGAGTACAAGCCCTCGTACCAGTCCCGCTGAAGTACTCAGAGGATACGGTCTTGGATCAGTATCAAGTTCGTCAGGATCTAATGAACCTGAAAGAGGGTTCGGTCTAGCTAGACCTTCTGTTGGCCCAGTTATCCCCAACAGTTCTACTTCTTCCTCTGGACCGGATATCCCCGAACCGCGTCGCTCGAGAAGAGTCGCTCCAAAAAAGCCTGCACCGGTTGTACCAGTAAAAACCACTAAGACTTCCAAAAATATGACCCATAAAAAGAAGCCTGTTAAAAGAAGTGCTAGATATAAAAAGGCACGTGAACAGGGGGAATCTAGTGGCAGTAATTATAGCGATAAATAAACCCAAAAATTCTTTCCCAAAAATGGCTATTCTTGAAGTTGATTCTAAAATGCTTGAAAAAATGACCGCCGCGGCCGTCAAAAACCATACAAAAAAGATCAAGGTCCCCAAGGCTGATGCGCCAAAGGCGGGCGGCAAGCGTAAGAAGCCAGATACTGTTACTCCTCCAGAATCCGGCTCCGACTCTGCCCAAGACTCTGCACCTGAAGAATCACCAAAGAAAAAGGCAAAGGCCCCAAAAGCTCCAAAGGCTGAACCTGCACCAAAATCAAAGAAACCTTTGACTGAAAAACAACAGGCCGCCCTCGAAAAACGTAGAGCTGCTGAAGCCGCAATGACTGATGAAGAGAAAGCTGAGCGTAAACGTCTTATGCTTGAAAAGCGGGCTGCCACCAAAGCATCCAAAGCCGCCGAATCTGGTGAGGCTGCTGAAACCAAAAAGGTCAAGAAAGAAAAAGCTCTTGCTGAACGCAACGAAAAACCTCCAAAATGGCTCAAGGACTATGTAGATACCGCCAAGCAACTTGATCCTGATCCAGAGACTGTTGAAGAACGTGCTGCCGAAAGCTGGAAGGCTCAAAAGAAAAAATTAGTGACCAAGTATATGCGCAACAATGCGTCCATGTATAATTCTATTTTTGGTAGATAATATATTATCTTTCTGGATCAGTCTCTATTTTTTTAAATTTCGGCATCCAGTTCCCGTTGCGATCAATAATCCCTCTAAGTATTGCGCGAAGAGGCATTATGCTATGATCTAGTCTTCTTGATGAAACACTCGATGCTATGCTCGACTCGGTATCGCTGTCGGTCATTAAAAATTTTTTGGAAACTATTATTAAAGTCATTTCATAACAGGTTTATTAAGTAACGTGATCTTGTATTCAATACCCGTATTGGCTATAAATGTATAATCATTAATTTCCAGCTCCATCATATTTTTAGCCTTGCGTAGAACCTCGGCTGCAATACTGTCCACATCTTTAAACTCTATGGGACCATTTACTGACAAGAGTTCTAGAGAAAAATCGTGAAAGCTTTGCCGTACAACTATTGCTTCAACAATCTGTCTAACTTTGGACATGGTAAAAATAATACTACCTCCTTTTATAGTTTTTAAAAGTTGAGCCCATCTCCAACTCGGGGCGTGAGCCCTGCATAATTCCTGAGCCCGTCTCCAGAATTTTATTGAAAAATACAAGGCAATTGCGGAAAAATGACTTGTACTTTTTTTAAATTTGCGGAAAAATTGTTGCGGAAAAATTGTTGCGGAAAAATTGTTGCGGAAAAATTATTGCGGAAAAATTATTGCGGAAAAATTTTTGCGGAAAAATGACTTGTATTTTTTCATTCGAGTTCCCTGACCATTGAGCCCAACTAGGGGCATGAGCCCATCTCCAACTCGGGGCATGAGCCCTGCATAATTCATGAGCCCATCTCCAACTCGAGACCTGAGCCCATACGCCCATCTCCATAGGGGGGGTATCTGAGCCCGAGTGAGGCGGGCCTGGGAACTGAGCCCATCGCCGCCTCTTTACTATAAAAAGCTGGCCATACCCAGGAAATTTATGGATCCAAAAATTCGTGCCGAGCTTTCTGTCGAGGGGTATACTGTGGTCAAGGGGGTACTTGGTGCCGAGGAAATTGCCGAGGGGCGCCGACTCTTTTTTGAATGGTATGATGCCAACAAGCTAGCCGCTAGGGGGGTACCGCCCCATGGGATCTACAAGTTTCACAATGTGGGCCACACCGCTTTTTCATGGTGGAACCGAACCCATCCGGGGGTCAAGGGGGTGTTTCAAAACATTTGGGGGGTTGATGATTTGATTACATCATTTGATGGCTGCTGTTTCATCCCAGAGGGTACTAGGCGTTCAAACAGGGGGTGGCTCCATGTGGATCAGGCTCCCAATGAGCCCGGTTTCAAGTGCGTACAGGGGTTCGTTGCCTATACTAGTAATTCTGAAACAACCTTGGCTGTGGTACCGCAAAGCCACTCGAAATTTGAGGGGTACTTTCGAAACAAGCATACTAACCGTAACAAGCGGTGGCAGCGGGTTCTCGATCCATTTGAAACTGTTTCAGTAGTGGTCGATGCGGGGGATCTGGTACTGTGGGACTCGAGGGTGTTTCATGAAAACCGCTATGGGGGGGAAGAGAGGCTTGTCCAGTACGTTTCAATGCTGCCTAGAGCCCGAGCGAGCCCGGTCGAATTGGTAAAGAGGCGTAACTACTACGATGATCAGAGAACCACCAGCCATTGGGCCGTACCCCTCGAGGTGGTGGGGCGTCAACCGCAAGTCTATGGCCGCAAGGAATTACTCATCAACTATGACGAATTGGTCGATCCGGGGCGTTTGTGGCGCATAATGAATCATGAC
>Ga0066600_10000181_pt1 | contig 24549 bp, 20 predicted proteins | sample Lowcelwee11metaG_FD_59486 | JGI IMG/M metagenome (GOLD analysis project Ga0066600, IMG submission 59486) | Freshwater pond sediment microbial communities from the University of Edinburgh, under environmental carbon perturbations - Low... | ecosystem: Environmental > Aquatic > Freshwater > Pond... | reverse complement strand
CTTGTTCTTTTTTTCAGACTTGTCTTTCTTGTTCTTTTTTTCAGACTTGTCTTTCTTGTTTTTCTTTTGTTCTGCTACTTCCGATTCCATGAGTACAAGAGTAGGTGAAACATAAATGCCAGCTTTTTTGTCCGTAAGCATACCCTTTTCGAAAGCAAATTCGCCTTTGATAGTTTTCTTTTCAATGGCTTTAAAGGTAATTGCTTTATCAGTAAGAAGAAGTACATATTCTAAAGCAATACTACTTTTCTTTCCTGTCTTGGTTTTAAATTCCACCATACCGTTTTGAACTTTTGCTTTCACAATGCCAATACGTTTAATACGCCATATTACGGCTGAAATCTTTTCCATGTTTACGTTCTCCTTATTTTATTTATTATAAATGATAATTGATACGATGTACTTTTCAAACATTCACATAACTTTTTAATCTTTTTACTTTCCTTTTCGAATCCATGTAAATCATAACTATACGCATGTAAATCAGGCAAGCCGTTAATACAAGTTTCAATCTTAATTACTTTATTAACGGCTTGCCTTAGAATCTTCTTTACTTCCGATTCTTTTTGTTTTTCTTTTCGGACTTCTTTTCTTTCTTGTTTTTCTTTTCTTTCTTTTCGGACTTCTTTTCTTTCTTTTCGGACTTCTTTTCTTTCTTTTCGGACTTTTTTTCTTTTTTTACTTTCTTTTCCTTCTTTTCCTTTTTGTCAGTTTTGGAATTCTTTTCGGGTTTTTCATCAGATTGACCGAGTGCTTTTGCAACAGCATCCCGCAATTGCTTTGGTTTCATTTCTGATGCACCACGAACTTTTCTACCAATTTTCTGTTCCTTAATAAAATCCAACAAATCTTTTTTACTCATTTCTGAAAGGTTCACTTTCTTACCTCCTTTTTTTTGTTTTGGTTTTTCATCTTCATCGTTGTTGTCGTTGTTGTCATCGTTGTTGTCATTGTTGTCATTGTTGTCATCGTTATCATCATTGTCATTGTCATCATTATCATCATTGTCATTGTCATTGTTGTCATCGTTATCATCGTTATCATCATTGTCATTGTCATCGTTGTCGTTGTCATCGTTGTCTAAAGAATCAAGTAAAGATTCCGCATAATCATCGTTGTTATCGTCATCATCGTCATCATCGTCATCGTCATCGTCATCGTCATCGTCATCATCTTCATCGTCATCATCTTCATCGTCATCGTCATCGTCATCGTCATCATCGTCATCATCGTCATCGTCATCGTCATCATCTTCATCGTCATTGTCGTCATCGTCATCGTCATCGTTGTTATCGTCATCATCGTCATCATCGTCATTGTCATTGTCATTGTCGTTGTCGTTGTCGTTGTCGTTGTCGTTGTCGTTGTCTAATTCAGAACCACCAAGTTCAGCGTCTAACTCTCTTGCAAGTTCATCCAAATCTTCTACAGAGGATTTCTTAGATTTCTTGTTCTTGTCTTTTACTTTTTTTCCCATTGTACTTTCTCCTTTTACTTTACTGGTTTGTGGTTTCGGTGAAGCTACATGCTACACCATTTTACTTATTCATTATAACATATTAACAATACTTTGTCAAGAATTTTTATACAGAACATGATTAATTTTTAAGTACATCATTAAATAAATTTTAACTTTTAGTAAAAGTAAAGTATCATGCCTGTATTTACTATTAACTAAACTCCAAGCAATAGAACGTAAGAAATACTCTCTACTTCGATTATCTACTTTTTTTATTGTATCTAGTACCTCCTTTTTAATTATAGTTTTTGTTAAATTGGGATTTATTAACAAATGTATATTATAGGGGGTTATCAAACCTATGCTTTCTGGTTTTGCATATAAGGATATATAGGGACTTTTTTCCGCCAACATTAAATCTTTTGATACTAACACTTTTTTATTCAAGGGTTTTATCTTATATTTTAGATTATTTGATAAATCTGAATTTATTACTTTAGAAATCAGTTCTGTAGGATATATATTATTAACATGATTATTAACATTTTTCAATTTATGTAATGCTTTGTCTATTTTACTGTTTTCAAAATTAGTAAAGTATCCGTTATTTGGCAATGATACACTTACTTTATTTAATGTATCTATTACCAATGCATTTATACTATCTTTAAACTTAACACCTTTACACCATTCTTTAGAAGTAAAGGATGATGCTATGATACTCTTTTTCTTTTCAACATTTTCACACCTATTTAACACATTATTATGTACTATTCTCATATGGCTATTATATTTATCCCAATATACGTCTTCTATGCTTGATAAAAAAGATGGGGGAGTGGATGTTTTTTCATTAAGTAAATTATGTAACATTGTTTCCATTGAATCAGGTGTATCATCATGCAGTTTTTTCCAATGCTTTAATAACACTTTTTTAGATTTACCAGAATCCGCTACTTTCTTCAACGATTCTATTTTTTCAGTATTTTTCAATATGCTTAAATGATCTACTCTTTTTTCTATTTCAGTAGCCTGTTTATTACCCTTATGTTTAATAAAGGATGGGTTTATATGCATCCATTTTGATTTATTTGTACTTGGATTAACAGTTTTATTTACTTTTGGTTTCTTACCATTTAATTGCTTAAAATCATCTTCATATTCATTAGTTCTACTTGTAACTAAGTCTTTAGTTCTGTCATCCCTGATTCTTTTATCTGTTTCTACATATAAATTTTGAGTTAGATTCAATAAGTCTTGATCTATTTTCATTAATATTTCTTTTTTATGTTTATCATTACTATCTACTATTAACCCTAACAATTTTTTTGCTTCAAGGGGTAAATCTAAATCTGATAAGTATTCTATATAGGGCTTTAGTACATTAGAGGTTTTCAAATTTTCAATATGTGCTAAAGCTATTTCTGGTTCATACATTGCTATATTGTTTATTGTTTCTCTGACCATATCTACTATTTCTGATATATCGGGAGCATTAGGGTTAGGTATAGTAGAAGTAATAAAATCATCAAAATTTATGTCCTTAATAAAAGTATGATGGGGTACTAATGGATGTTCTTTTATCGATTTCATTTCATTCAATTTACGTATACCAAAATACTCTGATGCTTTACTAACGAGAGACTTACCGCTACTTTTACTAAATAATAAAGATAAACCAACAGGGTCTAATATATCATATACACGCATATGAGCAAAATCTTCTACTAAATAAAAATCATATATAATCTGTTGCCGTGCTTTTTTCTGTTGCACCTTTATATAACCGGGCCTATCATCCGGTGGATACCTCCAAATAAATAAATTATCTGAATTATGTACTACAATACCATTAGCTATAAAGGAACCTTCCCCTACTACTTCATTACCACATTTGTCAACTGTAAAATCATAAACAACTTCTTTTTTATTTTTTATTGTTTTAATTTTATCCCAATAATAATGTGTTTCATTAATCAGTTTTATTTTAACGTATAATGATGGAAAATGTTTTTTTAATTCTTTTAAAAATCCTTTTTTATTTAATTTGTCATATGTAATATTTGTACCTAAATATTTTTTTAATTTTACTATTCTATTTAACCCATTTTCAGTTTTATAACTATTTCTACCTACTTTAAATTCTGCTAAAAGTTCATTTAAAAAAGGTATTTTATCCAATAAAGAACTTCTACTTATTTTACTTGTTTTTCTATATTTTAAGCCTATTATATTATTAAATATGTTTCTATCATTACCTTGTATAAATATATACCAATATTTATTTGATTTTGTTTTATCTACTCTATTGTATTTATCTTTTTTACTTTGTACTTTAACTACTATATTTAATTTCAAAAATAATATTTGTAACTGTTTGGCTAAATTTTTAGAATAAGTAACTACAGCGTAATCCTTACTCATGTCTTCTTCACAGTAACCTTGCAAAAAAGCAATAGCACATTCCTTTGAGGATTGTAATACAGACCAAGGTACTTCTTTTGATCTAGAATCTCCTTTTAAACCAATATAACTAAAAAAATCACTTATTATCCTTGATTGTGTTCTTATATAAAAAGCATTAGCTTTATTAGCCCAAAAATATTTTTTATTAGCATTAAATAATTTATTAAATAACTTCGTATATTCCTTTGCTACTTTTTCATTACCTGTACAAAAGCTTATACCTGCTTTTTTTATATGACCTTCTGCTACAAGATAGCCACATACTTTAGCTAATTCAGGTGTCATTTTATTTGGAGAAGTATAACCAATGTCATATGATAAATCACTACCATTGAATATTTTATCAAAAATAATATCCTTATTCCAACAATAACATTTTCTTTTTATAGCTATATAATCATTTTTTGTTATTTCATTTAGTGATTTCCAACCCATTGATAAATTTTTATTTAGTACTAATACTTTTGTAGTTGTTGATCCTGTAATTTGAAACCCTTTAACTTTAGTTTTTATAGCTATGCAATCTTTTGTACCTTTCTTATACCATTTCTTAGCTTTTCTTATACCATAAGCTGTAGTAACATTGATATCTATATTAGCAGAAATTTTATCTATTGAAGAATCAGAAGGTAAAATACTATCAATAGTTACTAATCCTTTTTCAGTATCTACTAAAGAATCCCCTACTACACAATGTTCTTCTATTGCTTGTGCGTATTTAACATGATCATCTATATTTAATTGAGCGAGAAGTATTACTAAACAATTATTAGCCTTTGCAAACATTTTGGCAGTTTTGGCATCTTCATCTAACTTATCCCGCATATCTTGTTTCTTATCTTTTTTTAACAAATTTATGTAGTCTATAAGTATTATATGTTTTCCTTTTTCATAAGCTAACGTTAATGCTTCTTCCATTGATATATCTTTATCAGGAGGTAGTATTACCCAATAACTACCACCACTATCTTCTATTGTTTTATTTAAAAGTTCATTACATTTTTGTAAATGATTTTGTTCTTGTTCTGTAAGATTAAACCTACGTATTTTATGCAAAGGTATACCAGAAGCATATGCCGCACTTCTTTCAGCCAATTGTTCTTTAGGCATTTCTAAGGATGCTTTTGAAACATTGAAACCTTGGCAACAAAAATTAAACATCATATTCATACCTGTTACAGCCGAATTATGACTTATCAATCCATTAACAGAATAGGAATGTGTTACTGGTATATTAAAATCATAAACTTTAGATATTTTATTGATATATTTTTTACTATTAATTTTTGTCCAGTATAATCCACTATAAGAATTAAGTAATGATATTATTTCTAAGGCTCTTTTATTTTTATATATTTTATTTTTTATGGATGGTATACACTTTTTTATATCATCTAAAAGTTGTTGATAAAGAAGTTTAGTTAAACAACCTGATCTTTTTTTATAAAAATAACCTTTAGTTCCAAAAATGGATGTTAAAGTGTACTTAGCATAGGAGCAATACATTTCTTTATTATATCTTTTAGTATCCTTACAAACTACTTCTATTATATTTATTAATTCGTTAAATAATTCTATACCGGGCATCTTACTTGATAAACCTGTAGATTCCATATTACTTAGTCTAGAGCTATTATGCTTATAGTTTGAATAATGTTTATAACATTCATTTTGAATTTTTCTTTTTCGTGTACTTATGAAACCTATTTTGTTTATAAAATCACAATAGCTGTCTTTAAGAATAGCTACTGCATAAGCTTGTTTAGGTTTTTGAGTTTCGGAACCATTTGTTGCAAAGGCTTTATAAGGTTTTAATACACAAGAAATACCCATATTTTCTATCATTGCTTTTACTTCATACGCTAATCTTTTTGAAATTGTATAGTATTCAATTCTAAACCTATTTTGTGATTTCTCCTTCCATATAGAACCATCCCCTTCAAATAAAGCTTGCAAGAAAGCTATTTGAAATTTTTCAGGAGATTGCAATATTATAGAGGGTACATATTTATAAGCACTTTTATGATTACCTATATATTTTGATAAAAATTCAGATATAAGAAATTGATTACATACTACAATACCATTGAATTTTCTATCACTATTAAATACTTCTTTAATAAGTTTAGAATATAATTTCCCTATTTCGTTATCTTGCTGACAAAATCTTAAAGATGAATCTCCTTCTGATACCATAAAACCAAATATCTTGGAAAGTTCTATTGTAAGCTTAGAAGGTTTTATGAAATCTTTATATTTAACCAATGTAGGACTATCTTCGTACTTACTTTTATATCCTACTAAAGAAGGTGTTTTTTTAGGGAATAACCTTTCCCCAATGGATTTAACTAACCAATCATTTCTTTTTAATTCAGCTAATTGTTTAAATACTAATTTTCCTTTATTACCTATGGAGTATAACTTATGTTCTTTTAACCCCTCTATTTCATCCCCATGATATGTTTTAATCTTTATTGTTTTACCTTCTGTATTATATATTTTTTTAGCTTTATTTATTGTATTTAAATGAGACTTAACTACTAAATCTAATTTTTTAAATCCATCTTTGTCTATAGTAGAATCACATTCATTCCATAAATCCTTAATGTACTTCAAACCTTCATTAGTTGGTACTAAACCATTTTTTATGCATTTGCCACCCCCCGTGGTTGCCGCAATAGTAACAAGACTACCAAAAGATAGCCCTGTATTTACTGAATCAAAGCTAGGCCATAAAGTATGAACTACTCCACTTTCTTTTAAAGTTTCTCTACGATGTTTTAGATATGCTAAGTAATGAGTTTTATCTAATTGAAATATGTTTTCACTTTGATTTTTTTCTGTTAAACCCCTAGCTGTTGATATTATAGGTACTAATGCACTTGATATATCGCTGTTATTCTCTACTTCTACTAAATTTGAATATGCTTTTTGTATTGCATAAAACGCCTGACGCTTTTGATTAAAAAAATCCATTGTATGCAAAAGTTCATCTACGAATTTCCTTTTTGATACCACTTTAGATGTATCAAATTCTTGCATTAGTTCTCTTATAGCGGAAGTACCATACAATACTTTATCTTGCCTCAATACTTCCCATCCACTTTTATTAGGTAATGCTTTTTTTAAATGAAGTTCTTTAGCTTTTTTCCATATAATGCTACCTATTTTAGTACTAAAATAATCTTCCTGTATATTAGTTAATATATAGGTTCTAAGTTTGCTTTTACATTTACAAAATACCTTTATTAGTAGTACTTCAGAACGTATATTTCTAAGTTTGATTCCATCCTTATTTATATCCATTGTTAATCCTTTATCAAAGCATTGATCTTATCAAAATTAGGTTTTTTATAGGATAGAATATTGTCTTTCATGCATGACTTTATGTAAATACCAAATGGTTCTTCGATTAATAGAGAAGGTATTATGTCAGTATCATCATCGGACATTATAAATAACACAATTGAATTTTCAAAAGCCGCTCTTATATTTACTAAAGCCCTATATAATTTTGATTCATTATTAACCCAACTAGGCCATCTAACTTGTACTATGACAATACTGTAATTCAAATCTTCTTTTTTATATGGTATAAATTCAAGCGAACGATACCATCTTAGTTTTGGGTCATACCCTTTGGACATAGATAGATTATAGTAGTAGTTAGCAATATGTAAAGCTAAGATTAAAGAGGATGGGGAATTTTCTTCGGAAGTCAATACTACTAAATAAGGTTTGTTTGGTTTTAATAAAAGAGACATTAACCATAAAAACTGCGTTTTATATTCTACCAAAAGTTCCATTTTGTAGCCAGTACGTTTATTTTTTTCAGACAATAAATAACTTGTTACTAAGCTTATGTCTTCTATATTATAATTTGATATTAACAGTTTTTTTGGTACACCTAATTCTATTAGTTTTGAATTTGGTTTTGAATTTTTTAAAAGTTCTAATACAGACTTTGGTAAACTGCTTGTCATTTGTATTTGTGCCTCTATATTCATACTTCTTAGAGGCGGCATTTTTTGTATATGTGCTTTTTTTACTGAATTTGGTTTTACACTTACATATTCCCCATCACGTTTTATCATCTAACCCCTCCTGAATGTCCTAATACATAAACTTAAAATTTCTTGTTAAACATATGCCATGCAGTCGGTTCTTTTATAACAGGTTTACGTTTGTTCACTTCTTTATATATACTGTCTAAAATACCTACTCTTTCAAATTCAAACTTTTGTTCTGTAAGAACAGTAGTACAAGTACGTTCAAAAGCATAACGGGCATGAGGCTTTATATCATCAATGAATATTCTTATAAGAATACTATTCTTATTTTTATAAGGAGTTCTTATTCTACTCATTTCCTGATAGAAGTTAGGTTTATTAGTAGTGGGAGATAGACAGTAATAACAACTCCAAGGGGGAACATTAATACCATATTGAACCAATTTTCTTGTGGCTATTGTTACTTGTACTTTATCTTTTCTAAGTTTATCAAGTAATGTTTTTCGATCAGGAACACTACCATGTAAAGAAATACATTTTACCCCTTGTTCATTCAGCATTTTTGCTAATGTTTTTACTTGACCTACTCTATCAGTAACAAGAAGTATATTGTAATTCTCTTTCAAGTCTTTTAACACATATTGAACTATTAACTTATTTCGTTTTTTATTTTTAGCTAACCTGTTTATCATTGTTACCCATCGTTCATACTTATCTATATTTATATGAGTATATATTAATTCTGCTTTACCTTTCATTTGAGGGGGTTTTACTTCTGATACTACTTCCCCTAATGCGAATCTTGCAAGAATATCTCTTTCATCTTTTCGTTTATCCGTAGCAGTTAACCCTAAAAATAAATGAGGATTAAAAGTAGATGCTATTTTAGAGAAGCCATCTGCTCCAGTCAAGTGGCACTCGTCTACTACTATAAACCCAAAACTATTATATACTTTCTGTAACCTTTCTTTCCCATACTTTGATAAGAATGTTTGGTATGTTGATAGTATTACATCATAACCCTGTTCGGCTAAGTCTATTATATTTCCGTCTTTAGCAACAACTACTGATTTTTTTAAATTTGAACAATTTGTAAATTTCTCAAAGCTATCATAAAACTGGTCTATCAAATCTTTTTGGTGGGCTAGTACTAAAGTCTTTAGTCCTAATTTACAAGTGATATGTACTCCAATAACAGTTTTACCCGACCTTGCCGGTGCTACTATCATTCCACCATAATTAGAAGCCATCCAATTTTTTATTGCCTTATACTGATATTTTCTTAATGTGCCTTTAAATTGTAAATTGGAATGCATTTTAGGTTTACTTCTATCATCCCTTACTTTAAAATTTGAAAACATTTTAATTAGTAAAGGTATATTACCACGCCATAAAGCTATAAAATTTCCACATTGTAATTTAACTACATCATACATAAAAAGTTTTTTATACTTAACAGGACAATCCTTTGGGTCATTAATACAGGGTACTTCTGATTCATATTTTTCGTAGCAAAACTTACACATAGAAGGGTCAACATAGCACTCTATAACAGAAGTAAATTTATCTTCTACTTTTTTTAATAAATTTTTATCAACATACTTTACAGGGATGTATAATTTATTTTTTAATACTGCTATTTTCATTTTCTGTTTCCTTCAATTTTGTATCGCATACATTTTTTAAAAAGGATTCAGCTTCATGTGATGATATCATTTTATCTATATTCAAAACATCTTTAATTTGAATTGATATAGGTCCATTATCTTTAATATATAGTAGTATTAAACCCAATTGAGTAGTAATATACATTTTGGATGTATAGTCTTTTCGTTTTAAGGTAGCTAAAGCTATTTTGTCTTTAAAGAATTTTTGTAAATCTATATCTGGAAATACTAATAATAAAATTATTAGTAGTTCTACTTTTTCAATAAAATTGGGTCTTGTTTTAGCACAATTTAAAAAAGTAGTATTTGTAAAAGAGTTCCAATGTATAAAATGTATGTCCAATCTTTGCGATAAAGCATAAGCTATTTCCGCTAATTTACCATTGATAACTATACTTTTATTGTTTGGATATATGTAAATAGCGGAAGCCTCTATCAACAATTTTATACTAGCATTCTCTACTTCAATATTCAACTCTATACCCGGTACTCGATCCCCTATGAAACTAAGTATGTCACTTCCGATTTTAATTAAGTTGTTTTCCATAATGCCACTCCTTTTACAAAATTTAACACTTTATGCAACAATACCTTTTTATTATTTAAAATCTCTAAAGAATTTTCATTAATAAGTAGGATGTTAGATTTGAAATCAAATTTTTCAATGGTATTCTTATCTATAATAGGTATATTGAATTTACCTCTTTTGATTTGTAGTTTAGAATATACTTCAAATATATGTAGATACCTATTAAAAAATAAAATTTCTTCTTTACAAGAAACTACTGCTATTTTTAGTTCTTCATTAGAAAGTTTGTCTCTTAAATCCAATAGGCTAAACAATGATACTACTATTAAAATATCATTTTCAGTATAGGGGTTTATGCTATTAGTAGTATGATAAAAGATGGGGTTAAAATTTAAAGACATTAATTTTGATCGTAGGTATAAAGGGTGCGTCATAAATACAGGTATCTTAGTCATGCTATATCCTTATTAAATAATTTTTCCAATTTTACAGTAGTTATGGCTTTTATTTCATACTTTTGTAGTAATTGATTTAATATTTCTTTATTATAAGAATAATAGTCCATTTTTAATTTAGGAACTTTTTTAGGCAGAATAGTTTTAACATTCTCTTTTAATTTTTTTATATTAGCTTCTGGTATACTACTAAGTATATCTCTAAAACTTCTATCCTTAATAAATGATACTTTTATTTTATCCTTTATTTTTTTATCCATTTTTAAAGGTCTAATATTATCCGAAGAATCTCCGAATATTGATTTATACAAAATCAACTTATTGGGGTAACAGCCAAGTCCTATGTATAAATTATATGGTGTTACTTCTTGATTCAAAGATAAGAAATGTCTCACTTGTGGGTAGTACATTAGATTATAGGCTTGATCGTAATCCTTTGACAATAAGGATACTTCATATTTATTAATTTTACTTATTTTTTTAATAATAGTGTATATAACATCATCTGCCTCATAGTCATCACAATAGCATAACCCAACGGGTAACAATTTTATTATTTCTAATATATCTTCAGCTATAAAAGGAGTAGAAAATTTTTCCCTATTAGCTTTATATTCAGAATTAAATATATCTCTACCACTTCTACCACTATCTTTAACAAATAATATGTAGTCAAAATTAAAAGTAGAACATGATATTAATTTTTGTAAAAAACTATAAATATGTCCTGTAGGGTATCCATTTGTATTAGAAAACTTTTTAAATTGATTTGGTGTTTGGTATATAAAAGAGAATAAGTCTATTATTAAAAGTTTCATTTTTAACTCCCTAAAAGAAAAAAAGGGGGCATTTTCTGCCCCCTTTTTTTACTATTTAAATTAATCATTCATTGTCATCGTTATCATCATCATCATCATCATTGTCATTCTCTTTACTTTCCGAAATACGCCCAACTACTTTTACATCACCATCTTCTGTATCCGTTTCTTCATTTTGATTTTCATAAAGTTCATCAATGTACTTTTGTAATGCCGCCCGCAATTGCATTTCATTCATATCCTTGATGCCTTTAATAAGAATTTCATTTTCAAGAATGAATTCCTTCATTTCAGGCATGGTTAATGTACTCAAATCAATTTTTTCTTCTTGTGCTTCCATCATTTGAAGTTGTGCTTGTTCGATTTCTTCATCCGTAAGAGTTAATGCTACTTGCATAATTTCACTTGCATTCGGACAAGAATCGATAAATTCCTTTACTTTTTCGTCTTCCCCATTATCAATAAAAATGCGAAGCTGAATAGCCGCTTGCTTTTTGGGGAAAGCATGAACTACTTCAAAAGAATGAACCGGACACCCCGGATAAGACGGATTACAATCTTTTGGCGTAAACTTCTTTTTGTTCAGATACGGAATAAAATAAGCACAACCAATACATTTCTTTTTCGGGATGTTGATAATCAGTTTACTCATTTTCTTTTCTCCTTTTACGTTTACGTTTTGTGTTTTTGAACGACTGCCGTTCAATCTTTGTTTAAGCCTTACGTGCTTTAACAATTTTTTGTTTACCTTACACCCACAATACATATTAACAAAATTCATCAATTCATTTGAACTTACTTTAGAATAAAATTTATTCCATGATTTTTGTGTTTTTAGTACCTCCTTTCTTTTTAAAAATTCTATAAAATCTTTATCCTCTTTACCAAGTAACAAACCTACTGCCTTTTTTAATTCATTATCCAAACCCTCCTGTAAATAAGTTAATATTGTTTTCTTGTGAATTTCTTCAACCAAATCTTTTTGTTTAGGATCTGGCATTACATCAAATAATGCTTTCTTTTCACTTTTTACATTTATTACATTATCAATCAATTTTAATTTTTTAGTTTCATGACCCCTGTATATATTAACAGAATTTTTAAATAAAGATGTTCCACATATTTTTATCAATTTTTCAAATGGCAAATAATCATATTTTTTAATTAATGTGGAAATTTTAAAATACAAATCTGACAAAACATCATTTTCGTGAAACCCTTCTTTTTGTTTATACTGTTGAACACCTTGTACTCTACTTTTTATATTTCCAGTACTATTTAAATTTTTTTGTAACATTTTAAAAATTTCTGAATGATATTCGCTTTCTTTTGAATATGGTAGTAAAATCTCAATTTTATCCAGCATTCTTTTTTTGAATTTTACAAAGTCACTTCTACTTAAATTTGATAATACAAAAATCAATTCTTTATAATCCAAATAGAATGCTTTAGATACTCTTGGTATTGATACTGCATATTTGCACCTACCATAACATGATCCTTTATTCATGCACCAAGAACAATTTTTAAAGGGTTTACTTTTTATAAGGGAACAACTAATTCCTTTCCATAATCGTAAATAATAAGGGTTAGTAGTGAGATTGTTTGTTAAAGACTTCCATTCCATTTCTGTTTTTTTACCATATTTTTTAGCAATAGGCGTAATACTACCTTTATTGGATATTCCAAGTATCCAACGATATATTTGTATGGATACCTCTTTTGGAAATTTTTGATATATTAACATTTTCCAAAGCCTTTTATAAATACTGTTTGAATAACAATTCACTTACTTCTTTTACCTTTTTACCTTTTATCTGAATTTTAATATTGTTTATGTCAAACATACGTTGAACATAATTACGTGGCATTTTTTTCAAAATTTTATACAACAATTTTTGTCTCTTTCTATCATCCGTTAGAAAAACAAAACCAGATTCCAAGTTCTGCCAAATTTCTTTTAACTTTCTATCCCGTTCTTCTATGAAATACTTCTTATCTAAAGTAACATTTATGGTAGTATTTTTTCTTGGTTTATCTTTAAATACTACACCATAAGCTGACTCATGGTGTTTAGGTGATGAAATCAAGTACACTATTTCTGTATTACCTTCCACATTATAACATGCAACACTTCCCAATGTCAAGCCTTGTTTTCGTAATTTTAAATTTGCATCTAGTAAAGACATAAGTAGCATTGTATGAGAAGTAGGTAAAACAGATAAATCTAACCCTATTCTTAAAAGTTTTCCACTTACCTTTTTTGTGTCTAGAACAAATTCACTACATGCCGGTGTTTTTTTCTTTATAAGCCTTTCTCTCTCTTTACGATGGCATACCTTTGATCCTTTTTTTATACATAGTCCACAAAACATAGTCTACCTCCATTGCGATTAGTTTATGGGTTTATTCCTATTTACAAAATAATCTAACAATATTGATAATACTACTTGTTCCATACGCATCTTATTAGCTTTAGCTTGACCTTTAAGTATAGCATGTAGTACTTCAGGCATTTGAATATTTACATTATAAAATTCTGCATGGGGCAATTTTTTATTTGCTAAACGTATTATAGCTACTATTTTTTTCAATTTTTCATTTGAAATAGAACTTAACTGTATTTTTGATATTGCCAATAAATGCGATTTAGTATGGCATTCTACACATAAATCTACTGTTTTATAATTTTTTCCCCCTCTTGATTGTGGTATTAAATGATGTTCCTGTACTAATTCTTCCGATTTACATACATAGCATTTCATAGAACATCCCAATCATAAAAAATTTTAATGAGTTTCCCTTGAACCATTTGACAATAAGGATATGCTATACATGCTTTTGGTAGAATTGGATGATAATAAAAATCCTTTTTCAATTTTGTAATTTCAATTATTGTATGTTTATCAAATCTATCTTCGATCATATTTCTAAATTCTGATAGCAGATGGAACATAGAACTTCTTTTAAATATCAAGTTCTTTTCCCATAGTGCTAAATGCTTTTTACCTTTTACCAAAGGCGTTTTATCCTTGGAAGGTATATAAAGAATATCTTTTCTTATACCTAATATATCAACCTTACGTATTACTAATTGATTTTGATTAAGTTTATCCAACTTATAATTAAAATCTTTAAAAACTTCTATAAGTTTATTTGAATTCCCCAATATTACTATATCTGAATTTACAATACTGATACGAACAGTATTTGGTAAAGGAATGAAAGGTGTATTTGTTGTAAGTATTTTTTTATCCCTTATCATTTCTGCAAATTCTTTAGTTTCCGCCTTTGCAATTTTTTCTTCTAATGTCTTTTCCATTTCAATCTTACTATTTACAAACTCCATTGCATCAGTAAGCGAATTGAAAGGTTTTACTTTATGTTTTTTAATTTTTATACTTTTCTTTTTATATCGTTTCAGAAATCCTACAAAAAGTTCAATTAAAGCATCTTCTTTTTCCTTCGAAACATAAGGTACTACTCTATCTAATTCTTTAAGTAGCTTTATCAACTTACGTTGTTCTTGATTCAATTCATTACATTCCAATAATCGTATCGTTTCATGGTATTTTCGTTTCATTAAAGATTCTATTATGTGATTTAAATTTTCCATATTAGTAGTCCTTTTTATTAAAAACCATTTTACATACAGGACATACCAAAGCTGATTTAGGTATACTCTCAAGTTTTGAATTGCATTTAAAACAAATACCCTTTTTTGTAAACTCTTCTCTTTCCTTTCTTGTAAGTTTACGCCCCTGCCTATTTCCCATCTTTTTTCTCCTTTCCAATTATAGTTCTACGTTCCAAGGAATACTTTGAAATTTCTTTAAAATACTTTTTCAAATACTTCCTTGTATGATTCAAATTGTACTTGTTAATATCAAATTCCTTTTGTAAGTTTTGGATTCTTTCTTTAATTTTTTCCTCATTAAGATTCGATAATGAACGTAAAAGCATATTTTTTACTATTTCAAGTTCATCATCTGTTATTTTTAGTAATGCTTTAACTCCATCATAATCATTCTTGCGGATAAGCTTAACTACTTTTTCCGCATTTTTGCATACAAGTATTTTAATCTGTTCTACTCTTATTTCTTTTGCGAGCCTTTTCATTTCCAACTTGAAATACTTCTTATGAGTTTCTATACAGTATTTAAGCCACATTGCCAAGTAATCTATAAGATTGGTATGTTTAAACTCTACTTTGTCTTCATCATTACGTATGGTTATATTCCAATTATTCCTTATGGAAAATTTAAAATTTACTATTTTTTCCATTTCTTTTTCAGAAGTAGTTTCAATGACAACAAGTATTTTATCCGCATTGGATAATAGTTTTACACTTCTGATATCTTTATTGTGTTTAAGTTTCTCTAAATAGTTTTTCAAAACAAATTTGAATGGGATGCCTGTTAGTTTTATTGTCCATAAGCGTCCTGATTTCTGTACTTCCGTGTTAAATCCTACTTGAATAACCCCCGTACCATTTTTGTATACTTCTTTTACTTGCTTCCTGTCCCATATTTTACCACCATAAGAGTAATCAGGTGCTTTTATAAATTTCATTATTTTCTTTAACGTTACTTCTTTTTTATCGAGCATATAAATTAATGCGTCTAATATTTCCTTCATGTTATGCGGTGGAATATCAACAGTAGTACCAACCGCTATTCCTGTTACACCATTAACCAATAAAAATGGAAAAGTAGAAGGTAAAAACAATGGTTCTTTTTTAGTGTTGTCATAATTATCAACATACTCTATACAGGGTTTAAGTTTAAATAGCATTTCGCTCAAAACTGACAAACGGCTTTCAGGGTATCTCATTGCCGCATAGGATTTAGGATCATCAATACTACCAAAATTACCATAACCCTCTATTAATGGATATTGCCACCCCGCACCATAAAAATGTATTTTATTTTTTAAAGGTGTTCCTGTCATTGTTACTAATGCACCAAAGCAAGCAGAGTTATGTGCAATTATAAAACTACCATTATCTAATGGTAACACCATATTGCTATATTTGTCAACAGTAAAATCATACATCTTTTTTGGTTTATCTAATGTTTTAATTACTATTTTTGTAACATATATTAAATTATGAGGCATTATAGATTTTACAAAATTTTCAAATCTATTACTACCTATTTTTGATATTATGTCTTTTTTATTTGCATACTGAACTTTTGTAGCATTATACTGTGCTTGCATAGATGCATATTTAATATAAGTATGCCAATTAAAATCTTTTACATCTATTGCATCAAGCATAGTTCTGAATACAGAAGCACTTGCTTTATAAAAAGGATGCTGACTATCACATATATGTTCTACTTTTTCTTTTTTGTTTTGTGTTAATCCTTTTGCTTTAGAAGTATCTATTTTAAAAGTATCAACTAATGATATTAACTTATCAAAAGTAATACCTTTCTTTTGTAAAGTTTCAAGTTTTGTTAAATTATAAATATAACCAAATAATCTTAGTTGTTCATAATTTTTTTTGGTAAGTTCCTTACCTGATTTTTTCAATAGTTTAATTGCTTGTATTGCTTTTAATAAAGGTAAATTTTTGTTATACTCTTTCATTAATATAGAATTTTTTAAACGTATTTTTTCTCTTATAGGGGAATACTCTGAAAACATTGTTGTCCGACCATTGGCTAACCCTTCAATATAATCCCCGTGTATGCAAGCATGATCCCCCTTATCTATCAGTTTTATATTTTTAGGTCTATTATCAAGTGTATTTTTATTAATATGATGATACACTTCATCTTCATCAAACCCACCATAAATACTATCCCCTATAATATGATGCAGTTTTTTACCATTGCTATTATTAAAATAAACTGTAGGGTATATTTCATTAGAAATACTACCACCTAATAGTATAGTACCTTCAGTTATATTTTTAGCTTTTACCCAACCATCCGAAGTCATAAATGGATGATTATTAGTACAAGTAACCGTACTACCATTAGATAATGTTATTTCATATATACGTTTTGTAATTTGACCTATTCTCCATGAATGAGCAATTGCCGGTACAAGTTTTTTAGAACTTTCATCAAAAGCAAGTACCCATTTTTTACCTGCATTAGTTTTTACTAAATCCATTATTTTTTGTTTTGTACCATTTAATAATAGTACTTCTGTATTCCCATCCAAACAATCACCATGAGGATGATAATTACCAGTAGTATAACCTACAAAGTAAGCACACTTTCTGAATTTTGCATTTGAAAATGCACCATTCTCAAACATGGTATAAAGTATTCTTCTTTGAACAGGTAATAACCCATCCCTATAATCTGGTATCATACGTTGATGTAAAACATACTTAGAGTAGTCCAACATTTTATCTTTTACAAGACTATCAACCATGTAAGACATAGCTTCTCCTTATATCCCTAAAAGATTTTTGCGTACCGAAACATCTTTACCCATTATTTGTAATGCTTTTTGAATTGATTTAGTATCTACTTTTATTTTTTCTACTACTCTTGTTTCAGGGTCTAAAGCTACATAGGATAAATCATCAGGACGCATTTCTCCCCACCCTTTAACTCGCATCACATTGCATTTTACTTTTGTCTGTTTTAGTACTTCTTTTGCTGTATTACCAAAATATCTTTTATTTTTGTGTATGGTATGAAACAAAGGTGCTTTAACATAATAAACTTTACCACTCGAAACCCAATCAGGAAACAACTTTATAAAAGCAGTTATTAATAAGGATGTTATATGGCTTCCATCCGGGTCCGCATCCGCTAGAAAAAATACTTTGCCTACTCTGCCTTTCGATGGATCATCGCCACCTATTGATAGTATTACATCTCTTATACGTATATCTTTTAAGGCTTCTTCTATTTTTAATTGTTCTACATTGGATGGTTTACCCCCCAATGGTAGAATTTCCTGATACTTTTTATTTCTACCCTGTTTAGCACTACCCCCTGCGCTATCCCCTTCTACAATAAATAATTCACGTTCATCAGAATTTTTAGTAAGTGATACAGCTAATCCTACTGGAAGTTTACCACTTCTAATTTCTTTATCCCTGTTTTTTAACGCTTCTATTTTAGCCTTTCTATCTTTATCAAAATTTTCAATCATCAATGATTGCTTTATCAATTGCAATGCTACTTTCTTTTTCTTACTAAAAAACTTGCTTAGTTCTTCGGTCAATACTTCATTTATTTGTTTTTCAATTTTTTCATCACCAAGTTTCTCTTTAGTTTGACCTATGAATATAGGATCAGATGCTTTTATATGAATCATACCATATACAAGTTCACGCAAAGATGTCACTTTTGGATTTGCCTTTTTTGCATGTATGGTAACAGAACTTTTTATAGACCTCCAAAAAGCATTAATATGTGTACCTTCATTAATGGGTATAGTATTTACATAACTATCAATAGTTGCCGAATTGGATTCTGGAAAAAATTTAATCAAACACTCCAATAAATCATTTTTAAAGTAGAAATCTTGATTATTAGCTAACCCCTTTATACCATGTTTACTATAATATGTAGTAACAGATTCCTTGTTTTTATGTACTACTGTTAGTGACATTTTTAATTCAGGACAAAGTAGTTCTAATACTTTAAGCCAGTCCTTTATTTTATTAACAGGTATTTTACCATATTTCAAAATAGTCCAGTCCGGTTTAAACCATACGACTGTACCTTTTTTTGTTTTTGTATAAGCTTTTCTTAAAGTTTCATTCTTAGGTAATCGTTTTACTTTATGTTCTTGTTCTACTACTATTCCTTTTTTGAAATCAGCTTGTACTATTCTATTTTTACGGATAGAACAACAAGTAAGCCTATCGCTTAATGCATTAGTACAGGAACAACCTACACCATGCAATCCTGCACTTACTTTATAAGAATCGTGATCAAATTTTCCACCCGAATGTAGAGTAGTATAAACCCTAACTATGGATTTTTGTGGAATACCTCTACCATTATCCATTACAGCTATTTCATCTTTATCAGCATCCAGTACTATATTTATCCTGTTGCAAAATCCCGCAAGGTATTCATCCAAAGCATTATCTACTATTTCTTTTATGCATTGAAATATGCCTTGTTGGGTAGTAACATCCCCAACAAACATTCCCGGTTTTCTCTTTACAGGTTCCAAACCTTTCAAATCTTTAATAGATGAATCATCATATTTTAGTTTTTTTAATTTTTTCATTACTCATTCCTTTGTTATGGTTACAGTTTCACTAATCTTATTATAGCAAAACATGATTTATAAGTCAAGTTAAAATATGTTCAATAATAACAATGAAGTAGAAAATAAGTAAATTATTTCTACTTCATTGTTAATTCAAATTTATATTATTTTTTTATAAATGTTATTCTACCATTTTTAGCAATCAATGGGTTTGAACTTAACAGTATTCTTATTAATTCATCTTTTGTTTTTGGTAATGGTGTGGTTACTAATTTATTAGACAGTATTAATTTTCTCAATTTGTCTACTTTCATTTCAGAAAGTTTATCGGGTATTGCTGTATCTTTAACAGGTTCTTTATCCCTTTTTGGTTTAAAAGAAAATGATAAGCTGTTTGAAAATTCATGCATTGTATTAGATAGCATTGGTTTTATCATTAACATTATGGATTCTTCTACTTTATCGGATATTTCTTCCCACAAAGATTCATCCGTAAGTAAATTATTCAATTCAATTTCTATCTTGGAAAGTATTAAAGGTTTTACCAATGCTTCAATTTCATCAACAGTAATACGTGATACTACCTCCCTTACTTTTTTAAGTAAATCTTTTTCAATATCCGAACTGGATACTACTTTCTCCACTATTTTCTGAAAGGTATCAGACATATTTCCCCTCCCATTTTTCAAGAAGTATTCCTGTTAGTGTACGCAATGAATCATGTAGATGTTTACCTTTGTAATAATGTAAACTTCTTTTAATAAAATTCATAATAACACCATAGTACTCTTTAGGCAATTTGGAAATTATTTCAACTGAATCATTCTCACCTATTTCTAAAAAAGTATTTTGATATATAATGTCCCTATCTTCAACCCACCCATTGTCAAGATTATGTAATCGCACTTGTGCTAATTGCATAGGTGTGCTGAATAAATAACCAAGATTTTGAATGTCAGTTTTGATTTCATGTAAATCAAAAGTATTTTTTGTTACACACCCATCATTACCGTTTAAAATTTGACTATTTACCAAATACTTGTCAAAATTAAAAGCCAATTCCATTATACACAAATCATGGGATATACTACTAAGAATTGTTTCCAAGGACTGTATAACGGAGTATTTATAGGCGTTTGTATCGGGTAACATAGACGCACCAATGGAAGTAATAAATTTTTCACCGTCTACTATATTATTAATGGATTTATTTACTTTTAATAAAATTTCATTGGAATATTTATCCACATTCACATTACAAAAAGTCCAACCAATAGCAATTTTATCATTCAAAAGTTCAGAAATAAGAATACCTTTTTTTCGATTAAAATAATCTTTTACATAAACAGATAACATGGTAACATCCTCCTTTAAATAAGATTATGGGTTTTCAATATATAACACTTTTTCAAAAACAATGTTTTTACTAATTTTTAAATAAATTGTTTCAATTCTTTTATAAATCTATGATAGTTTTTAATTACCCATTGTTCAGGTTTTACCCATCCATTTTCTGTTTGACGTACTTCCGAACTATAAGGAGTAACATAAGAAAGTAAATAAAGCATTACTCCATGACAAAAAGGTATATCATTTTTTTCCCATTCTTCCCTATAACCATAACACTTATCACCATGCGATGAAATTATATTTGCATAATATTCCCATTTCAAATTTAATTTTTCAAAAAATTCTTTTAGAAATATTTCACACCAAGCATAATGATTAATGGGATCACCGTTTTTATCAAATTTATGTTTACAAAAATTTTCACATTCACAAGAACCAAAATATTTTAATGTACTACAATTTTTTGCACAATATGGAAAAGGTGTAATATATAATTGATTATGATTTTTTGAAATAACTCTATCTAAACAAAATTTTACTACTTTTCTTACATATTCATAATTTAATGTCTTTCTATGGCAAGGGCAGATACAAGAACTAAATGTGTACTCTTTAGTAGCTGGAAACAAAATCATACAAGTATGCTCACATTCAAATGTATCCCAATCATAATTTTCAAAAGGGCAAGCCATATCAGAATTTTTATAATACCAGTTTTGAATAGCACCTACCAAAATAGCCGGTTTTAAAATTTGATAGATCATTTTAGTTCTCCTTATAATGTAAAAATGAAGTAGAATATTATCCTACTTCCTTTTTACATTTTGTCAGTTTTGGGTTACAATGCAATGGATGTTTCAGGGGCACAAAGCATTTTGATAGTGTCTTTCAAATGATGAATTTGATCGGAGTAATTAAATTTTCCCCCTGTTAATTCTGCAATGGTTTCAAGTAAGGGTTTGTCAGCGCATTCTCCAATAGCAATAGTATGAATTATTATTCCTGAAATGCGAGAAACAAAATTGATAATTTCAGGTGCATAACCACCACGATTAGCTTCCCCGTCTGTAATAAGAATAAGTTCTTTCGGGTAAAATTTCAATGCTTCCATTATTGCAGGGAGTATAGCGGTTTCCCCGCTTGCCATTAAAGTATTAAGTTTGCTGTAATCAATATGGAAAACATCAGAACCAAAAACAATTAAGCCATCCCCATTTTTAATGTATTCATCTAAAACGTTTTTTGCCGTAAACAACTTTTCCCCCAACATGGAGTAGGAAGTATCCAACAAAAACATCCTATCATACCTTTTATTGACTTGGATTTGCATTACTTTTGCTCGAAGCTGATCTAATTTTGTACTCATTGTCTTTTCTCCTTTTCTATTTTTTAATGTTTTGTACTTCTGTTAGTAATAAGTGTCAGCATCAGTCTTAACTTTGTTTATTGCTTTCTTTTGAATATCAAATACTTTTTTAAAATTTAAAATCTCAATTGTCAAATCATTAGCATATTTTTGTAGTAGCGGTCCCGCAATAGCTACTTTATCTGGATGATATGAAAGTATAGCTTTCTTTATGGCACTTTCTATTACTTCTTTTGGATCATCTGGTTTACATTCTAAAATATCCCAAATGTTAGTACTAGTATTATTATTATTATTATTTTTAAAGTATTGATATTGATCCATAAGAGAAGCTACTTTTTCATATGCTTCTTCTAATTCCTTTTCCAATTTTTCCTTACTAATAGTCGTGTCCCTTAATTCTTGAAGTAATATTCTTTTAGTATCACATACTAGCGTTAATTCTTTACTTAATGAAGTTGCGTAGTTGTCCTTATCATTATATCTCTTACGCAACCTATCAATTTCTTTATTAAGAGTGTCTACAATATCAGTAGTAGGATTAGAAGTAGATTGTGGGTAAGTAGTAACATTATTTACAGCAATAGTATTACTATTAAATAAATAATTTAAATTACCCAATACTAACTCTACATTTAGAGTATGAATTTGAAACAATTCAAAATATTCATCTGTATAATTTTTACTATTTTTCAAATTTAATGGTACTGGTGTAATAGACCTTAATTGTTTTACAGCATGTAGTTTATTATTATTAAAACATTCAATATAGTAAAGTCTATCCGGGATTATAAATATATCATTATATTTTTGCAAAGTAGCAATAGCATAATTATGGTAATGATTTAATTTAAAACCAGGAATAATAACACCAGAATTTTGAATTAAATCAAAATAGTTTTTTTGAGATTCGTTTATGAAAACTATTTTACCATAAGGGGTATATGAAGCAAGTATACGATTGCCATTTTTATCCATAGTTTCAAAAAAAGTTAAAGATACTGTTTCATTAACCCCATGTATATCCCCACCTTTATTACTGTTTTTATAATACTGTTTTATAACAGTATGAAAAAAATTATTTAAATTATTATGTATATTTAAGTAATGGTCTTTTAAAAATTTGTTTCCATTGTATAAAAAAACTGATAAGTCCACCATAGTATGTAGCATTGTAATTCTCCTTTTTAAAGTTTATAAGCGCAATCTTCACACTCTGTTTGTTTTGGGCATTTTTTACATTGTTCTACTGCTAATTTCCCAATGTAAATAATTTGAGCATTTTTAGCTTTAAGAATACTGAATAATTCTTTCTGTAAATATAAAACAAACCAAGGTTCAAGTTTAAATTCTTCTCCAAATTGATCTACTACTTCTTTTTCCAATTTATCAATTTCATATTGGATTTTTGATACTTCATCCCAACATTCATTTTTTTCAAAAATTTGTCTGGTACGTTTATAAGATTCTATCTTGTCCATAATTTCTTTTCGTTTATTTTCCATTTCCAAAACTGACATTTTAACAGGATCAATTTCTACTTCTTTTATGAATACCTGCATATATCCCCCTTGTGTTTATATTACTATTTATTACATTATACCAAAAGAATTATATAATGTCAAGTGGTAAATTAAGACAGCACAAGCCTTGATAGACAAGGCTTTATATAAAAAGTATAAATTAAAAAGTAATTACTTTTTTATTTCATTACCCCATGCATCCCATCCTTTATATCTTTTTCTGGCAAATAATTCTATTCTTGGTAAATCCCCCAATAGTTCTACTATTCTTTTTCTAACTACATTTGGTTTTTTAGAATGTTTCAAGCGTTTCTTTTCTATGAATGATTTTATATTATGTTTCTTTACAAATTTATGAGCATCTTTACCTTTAGTAGCAAGTAAACAAATTTCACAACCACTTTTCATAGTGTAAGCACCCATAAAAGAAACTTGTTTACCCGTTTTAGTTTTCTTAGCCCAAATAAATCCTACTGTTTTATAAGTGAATCCCCATGCTTTTATTACTTCTAAACACTTCTCCAAATGATAATCAGTAGTCCATATAAAAAGAATTGCATTTTCATCCGTTATTTTATTTATAGGTAATTCACAAATTTTTTTAGAACTCATTACAGGATAAGGTGGTCTACGCATACCTTTAACAGTAGTACAATCTGGTTTTGCAGTACTATCATTATAGTAACTCCAAGGTGGATCAGCATATA
>Ga0066600_10000165_pt1 | contig 25922 bp, 22 predicted proteins | sample Lowcelwee11metaG_FD_59486 | JGI IMG/M metagenome (GOLD analysis project Ga0066600, IMG submission 59486) | Freshwater pond sediment microbial communities from the University of Edinburgh, under environmental carbon perturbations - Low... | ecosystem: Environmental > Aquatic > Freshwater > Pond... | reverse complement strand
CGTCATCTGCTAGAAAAACCTGATAAATTCCATTACCATAAATTATATTGTTTATGCAGGAAACATCCGAATTTCCTTCGAACCAGATCCCTATGCTGCCGTTATCAGAAATTGTATTATTCACAACGAACCGGGATGAGGAGCCGGACAGTTTTATACCGCCACTATTACCGGTGATCAGGTTATTTGAAATTACTGGAGACGCGTTATTTACAATAATTCCATAATCATTTAGATTCTGAATTGTGCAGTTTTGAATAACAGCCTTTGAATTGTCGTTTACTGAGATATAGCAGCTTCCCGGAATATCATTACCCCCTTCATCAGTTTTGATCAGCCACAGATCGTAAAGTCCGTTACCGTAAGAGAATGTATCTCCGACAGCTACAATATTACTTTCGGTGTCCTGAATAACTGATGACCCTGAATCAATGTACTCTCCTCCGTATATTTTTTCCCATTGGGTATTAAAATTAGAATCCAGTTTCATAATTAATAGATCGCTTGTACCAAGCTCATATGTTGTTCCGCAGATGATATAGCCTCCGTCTGCAGTTTTTTGTACAGATTTTGCAAGCTCAGATGATTCTCCTCCGTAATTTCTGTTGAACTCTTCATTCCCGTCAGCATCCAGTTTTAACAGACAGACATCAGCTCCGCCATTGCTGTGAGACCACGACAAGCCGGCAGCCAGAAAGCCGCCGTCATCTAATTCTAAAATCGAATAAGCAATATCATTTCCTGCGCCACCGAACATTTTATTCCATTCTTCTATTCCTTCAGGGTCGGTTTTAATTATCCACCAGTCTCTCTCTTCATTAATCCCTGTGTAACCCGCGAGAATATACCCGTTATCGCTTGTCTGTACCAAAGAATAAACTGCATCCATGTTATCGGTACTGTATGTTCTGTTCCATATCTCTTCGCCATTTGTATCTGTTTTAATCAGCCACGCATCATAACCACCCGTTCCAAATTTTGTTCCGGCAACAGTAAAACCCCCATCGGTATTTTGAATAACAGATGTTCCAATATTCTGGCCAGTAATTCCAAATGTTTTACTCCACTCTTCGTTACCCGATTTGTCAGTTTTTATAAGCCATATACTTGTAGCTGCATCACCATACGAAAATGTCGGGCCGGTTAAGATAAACCCGCCGTCGATGCATTGTCTGACACAGTGACCTCTGTCTAATTCTGTACCTCCGTAAGTATTGTCCCATTCCATTTTGCCGTATTTGTCGGTTTTTATAAGCCATGCGTCCAAATCGCCCGCTCCTGATGAACTTGTACCGCCGGTTATTATGTAGCCGCCGTCTGAAGTAGTCTCAATAAACATAGCCTGGTCAGCCAGCGCACCCCCGTATGTCCTGCTTATTTCGGTTATTTCCTGATTATAATTCTTTTTGAGATCTGTATATTTTATAACTGCACTATCTGTACATGACGAATTATCCACCGAAATAACAATATCTTCAAAAGATATTTTATTATCATACAGTCCTGCCGCTAATAATTGACCTTTAATTTCAAGAATATTTTTTGCCTGTATTCCGATCAATCTCACTCCCGGATCAATTTTTAGTGTTTTATCAGTTTCGATATAAGCTGAATCTGTTATAATATATGGAGAATTAGCGATATCCCAAACACCATACAGGCTGCCAGATATTTCATTAGTTCCTTTTATTGTAAAGAACTCAGTTTCATCGTAAACATCGCTCAATGTAGTAGAAACAACCTTTATCTTATAATCAGATCCGTGCACAAGATCGTCAGTATAAAAAACCCATTCATAATATCCTTCATTACCTGCAAGAAAAGTTCTTATCTGCTGTGTATCCTTGTATAGGTAAATTTTAACATTTTCTATTATATCGTCAGACCATTTTATTGAGTAATTTTTTATCATCTCGACAGTTTCTCCGGCAACAGGAGTAGTGATGGTAATACTTCCTTTTTTAATAGAAAAATTTTCGTCGCTTTGATCCCAGTCCGTACCGTTAACTTTTGATTCTACAATTATCTTAAAATTATCACCGAAAGTATGAGATGGAACCGTCCACTCATACGAACCTGTATTTTCGGCATAAAATGTTACGATACAGATACCGGAACTGTCACTGTAATTTATTTGAACATAATCTTCTGCTGAATCGTCTGTCCAGAGAACATTGATTTTCTCGCCTCTTGTAAACGACTCTCCACCATTTGGATAAATTACTTTGATTTCGCAAAATACTTTTATAGTAATTACTAAAACAAGCAAAATGAAACAGTTTCTCATACTTTCCTCCTCTAGTTTTTACTTTAACATCATCATTTTCTTACTGGCTACAATTTTATCGTTTACACTTAATCTGAAGAAATAAATTCCTGAATTCAGTCCTTCTCCATTGAATTTTGCCGAATGATTTCCTGCCTGCCTCATCCCGTTCACAAGAGTACTGACAAGCTCGCCTTTCGTGTTGAGAACTGACAGCATGACCTGCGCTCCCTGATGAAGTGAATAGTTGATCTCTGTCTCAGGATTGAACGGGTTCGGATAGTTCTGGTGAAGCTCATACCCATCAATCGTTCCAACATAATTATTTATATTAACATAATTTCCATCCTGATCGAACTTGCATATCCATACATCATCAAATTTAGTTCCGATAGCCATACAACCACCGTCGTCTGTAAGTACAAGTGAATTGCTTCCGAAATCTTTTATCCAGATAATCTGTCCGTCTTTATTTAATTTGTAGGTTTTAGATGTTGTACCTACGAAAAAATTATCATCCGTAGTTTCTTTAACGCTATGAATTGTTGGAGATAACTCCGTGGACCAAGAAGAATATCTGAGAGACCTGTCTAAATCGAACATCTTTGAATCTCCAAAGATAACATATTTATTGCTCAAAACATCAAAACCTTTGAAAAGATAATTTAAATTTTCAAAACTGACAATATTTTCCATAAATATATTGAGACTATCTACAAAAACTTTAATATAAGGGTATATTTTATCAGGTGTTTGCATATTACCTACAGCTACATATTCTTCTTCAAACATACCGGAACGGGACATTAACGCTTCAATCCTGTTATATGGAATAAATATAGAATCATGAAGGGTGTTTTCTAGTTGCTTATAAGCAATATTGTTTCCATCTCTATCAAGCACCTCAATAAAACCTATGCTTGAATCAAAACTGTCAGCATAACCACCAGTAACCACACATCCCGAATCTGATGTTGCCACGACATTGTCTGCCCCAACGCCTAGCGAAGGCATATTAGTATAAGTTTTTGTCCAGATTTCTTCATATCCTGCTGTTTTTTTTGAGATAAAAGCTGTCTGGCCTAATCCACCCTGATCATAACCGGATGCGACGAATAAATCACCCGTAGAGTTTGGAGAAATATCATTAATATATCGGTTCAATGAACTGTCGCCGATTACTTTTGTCCAAAGGGAATCGCCGTTCTGATCAACTGCGATCAGCCAAATCAGATTAGTAAAGCCGTAGTCATCAATGATCTTATTAGCGTTTATGAGAAATGTTCCGTCATTCATTCTAATAATCTGCTTTCCTCTTTCTTTAATCTCATCGCCGTATCTTCTCTCCCAAGTGTCAATTTCTTGTGAAAATGTTTGAAATACGAACATTATCATAATACAATACAGCGTTTTTCTCATTTAACACCTCACTTCAATAATTTTCATATGATCGGATTCTCCAGATCAAGTAATTTCTGTTTTGCTCTAAGTCCTCCTGCATAACCGACTAGACTGCCGCCACTGCCTATTATTCTGTGACAGGGAATAATAATTGAGATCGCATTCGCTCCGTTCGCGCCTGCGACTGCTCTGATCGCCTTTATATTGTTCAGTTTCTTTGATAAACCCAGATAAGTATCAATTTTACCGTAAGGTATTTGTCTGAGAGTGTTCCACACGCTTTTCTGAAAATCTGACCCGACCAAAAGCAGAGAAATATCGAATTCCTTTCTTTCTCCGCTAAAATAATCCGTGAGCTGATCTTTTGTCTGCTCGTTTATATCTGAATATCCTTCAATATATTCCGCATCCAGCCCGGTAATGATCCTTTTATCAATAACCGTTCTCATTTTTCTGTAGCGCCAGTCAGCTAAGCATAATTTATTATCAAATGAACCGAGAATGATCTCACCGACCGGAGTTTTAAAATATTCTATTATGATTTTATTTTTCATTCTCATAGCCATTTTCTTCCTACTTAAGCATCAGCATTCTTTTACTGTCAACAATAGAACCATTAACTTCGAGCTTATACAAATATATCCCAGAATTAAATCCTTCACCTGAGAAGTTTACCGAGTGGTTACCTGCCGTTTTCCTTTCATCTACAAGTTTATTTATAAGCTCGCCTTTCGTGTTGAAAACTGACAACTTGACCTGAGCTTCGCTCTTGAGTGAATAGCTGATCTTTGTCACCGGATTGAACGGATTCGGATAATTCTGGTAGAGTTCTGTTGTAGCAGGCACTTCCGCATCTTCGATGCCTACTTCATATGCCTCATAACAACCAATATCAATTACATAAGAGAAAATCCTGGGATTACCGAAAATATCGTATAAGGGAATGTACATTTCTCCCAGATTAGAATTATCTAATCCGGGTATCCCTGAATCAAAACATGGTGAGTTAACGAAGATACTATAATTATCCAAAAACAGCGGATCAGAATCAATGTTGTTTTCATAAATACCGTTATAAATTACTCCCCACCCGAAACCAAAAGCTGACTGACCGCCTTGAATATCATTGTAATAAAAAGAGGGATCCGATTCGTCATCTGCAATAAAAACCTGATAGATTCCATTACCATAGATAATATTGTTTATGCATGAAATATCAGAGTTCCCTTCAAACCATATTCCCGTACTGTCATTATCGGCAATAGTATTGTTGACGATATACTGGGATGAAGAGCCACGCAGTTTTATACCGCCTTCATTTCCTGTAATAAGATTATTCGAAATTACGGGAGATGAGTTCTTTGCGATAATTCCATAGCTGTTTAGGTTCTGAATTGTGCAGTTCTGGATTACGACTTTCGAATCATCTAAACAGTTCAAGCATTGTTCCCCTGAAATCATATTTCCATTAATATCGGTTTTTAACATAAGAATATCTGACCATCCCGCACCGAATGACCATGTGTCGCATATTATAATTAATCCGCCTTCGTAAGACTTACAAAAGGATTTACCTTCATCTCCGGAACTTCCCCCGTAAGTTTGACTCCACTCTTCATTACCATAAATATCAGTCTTTATAAGCCAAGCATCACCTCCGCTTCCCATCCAGTTGTTGTTTGTACTTCCCAAGATAAAAAAACTACCGTCATTATTCTGGATAATAGAATTACCTGAATCAAAATAAATCCCGCCGTAAGTATTATTCCATTCTATATTACCTGACTGATCTGTTTTAATTAACCATATATCGCTCTCCTCTGCGCCATAAGACTCCGTTTTGCCTATTACGGCGTAACCACCTTCAGATGTCTCAATTATTTCATTACCCCAATCCATATCGTTGGGATCAGTCCCGCCATAAATTTTATTCCATATTTCATTCCCGTCCGCATCAGTTTTAATAATCCAAAGCTGCGAGCCGTTCCCTCCCCACCTTCCGGTTAATACAAAACCGCCGTCCGAAGTTTTTATAACTGAGTATCCGTTATCGTCCCATTCTGTTCCATATGTTTTATCCCACAACAAATTCCCGAATAAATCTGTTTTTACAAGCCATACATCATACCTTCCGTTCCCTTTAGCGCTTGTATAACCTGAAATAATAATCCCGTCATTTGTCTTAATTATCGAACTAATCATGTCTTTATAACCTGTTGTGCCGTAGATTTTTTTCCATTCCATTTCACCTTGAGCAGTCACTTTCATCAAAAAGCCGTCGAATGCATACCCCTCAGACTCAGACCCTCCGACAATATACCCGCCATCTTCCGTTTGGAAGACAGAACTGCTGTATTCGTATCCTTCCTCCTGATACACTTTATCCCAGATAATGTTTTTATTTTTATCTGTTTTGATAAGCCAGACATCATGCCCGTAAGCATCAGTAAAATTTGAAGATCCCGCGATCATATATCCACCGTCTTCAGTTCTAATTATACAATTACCTTCATCCAAATAACTTTTACCGAATGTAGTGTAAGTTATATATTCGTTATCTTCTTGAGACGAATGGAATGTTGTGTATTGAATTTTAGAGCTGTCAGATTTGTCGTTGCCATTAATTTTCAAATTTACATTTTCAAAAACCACATTTAAACCTTGTTCCCCCCTTGCTGTAATATTTCCGAAAATATCAAAATTATTAAAATACTTTGATCCAATGATTTTTACCCCGGGTTCGATATTAATACTATTCTGAGATTCAACGAATACACTGTCAGATAGAATATAAGGTGAATTTTCTAATGTCCAGTCTCCGCTAATTCTTCCGGATACATTATTTGTGCCTTTTATTGTAAAGTATCCTGTTTCATCATAAATCGTAGAGTTTGAATTGCGTTCAATTTTTATTTTATAATCTGTACCTGATTCTAAAGTCGGTGTAAAGAAATTCCATTCAGTCGCGCCGGTTGCCTGACAGTAGAAAAATTTCATACGCATCGAACCTTTATATAAACTGATCAGTAGATTTTCGGCATCGTCAATGTCATCAAACCACTCAATAGTGTAATTATTAAATAATTCTAAAGTGTCATTTGCTGCAGGATGAAAAATTTTTATCGTTTGACCATTGATCATTACTAAACTTGAAAAAAATACTAACAATACTAATTTTTTCATTCTTTCCTCCTCATTTTAAAATCATCATTTTTCTGTTTTGAACAGCTTTTCCGTCCACACTGAGTCTGTAGAAATAAACACCTGTATTCAATCCGTCCGCTTTGAAATTTACTGTATGATTACCGGCAGTTTTCTTCTCGTTCACAAGCGTACGCACAAGCTCGCCTTTCGTGTTAAAAACCGACAGAGTGACCTGAGCTTCGCTCTTTAAAGAATAGCTGATCTCAGTCTGCGGGTTGAACGGATTAGGATAGTTCTGAAACAGTTCGGATGTCTTAGGCAGAGATGGAGGTATGTCAATCTCAGTACCATTCTCATCAGTTTTCACAACCCATACATCTGTACCCCCGTATCCAAAAGAATCTGTATATCCTGTCATTATATATCCGCCGTCAGCTGTTTGTATGACAGAATAAATTCTGTCATCTCCTCCCCCTCCGTAAGTCTTTTGCCAAATTTCATTTCCTTCAGAATCCGTTTTAATTAACCATGCGTCAGCGATATCATTTTCTTCGCAGTACCCGGCAAGAATATAGCCACCGTCTGAAGTCAGTTCCATGCTTCTTCCGTTATAATTTCCGTACATTGAATCGAAATTACCAAACCTCTTGTTTATTAAAATATTCCCCTGATCGTCCAATGTTATAAACCAAGCAAGATCAGCATAAATATCTACGGAAGTAGTTCCAAGCACTGCATAACCGCCTTGCTGAGATTTTTTTATAGAGTATCCGCATGCCCCCATATTTCCTACATTCTTTGACCAGACCTCATTTCCCAAAGAATCTGTTTTCAATATTTTAATGCTTTGGCCGGACTCAGTATTTTCATATCCTGTAAATGCAAATCCTTTATCTTCTGTCTGAATTATTGACCTGCCATCGATAGAATGAAAATCGAAATTTACCCATTTTTCTTTCCCATCTTGATCTAATTTTATTATGACTGAACTTTCGTAGAAACCTAAATAACCAACAATTATGTATCCGCTGTCTTCTGTCTGAATTATATCATAGGCTGTATCTGCGGAAGAACTGTCAAGCGCATGAATATAGTTCCAGAGAGTTTTACCTGAAGAGTCAGTTTTTAGGACATAAATAAAACTCCATACTCCGTGAGAACCATAGAGATAAGCATTGCCTGTTAGAATAAATCCTCCATCATTTGTCTGTTTAGCAGAATAACCTTTACTATCTGTTCCATAACACGGGATAAGATTTCTCCATTGTTCTTCACCATTCTCATTTATTTTCATCAATGTGATGCTCGTGTAATAATAAACTGTAGAATCAAATACTGAATCAATTTGACAACCTGCAATGATATACCCGCCGTCCGAAGTTTGTTTTATCGAATTGGCTTCATCATCTTTTTCTCCGCCGAAAGTTTTTTCGAATGTGACTGCGTAAATAGTTAAAGAAGTTATAAAAATTAAAACCAAAACTTTTCTCATATAGAACCTCACTGATATATACAGTCTTACATACTTTCTTATAAGTAATATAATACAAATTTATGTAAAAACAACGATTTTAAAAAATTATATCAGTTTTAGAGAATCAGCTTTTTACTCTGTATTTAAGCGTAAAAATTATCATCATTACAGCGGCAGTCAAAGCCATTGAGCCGCCGAAATAGAACGGCGCGTTTGAATTGACATGATCGTAAAGATATCCCGCAATTATACTTGCCGGAAGAAGTGTAATTCCTATGACCGCGTGATAAATTCCGAATCCCGTGCCCTTCATGTCCTTGGAAATTATATCCGATAAGAGCGATTTCTGGCTGCCGTCCGCAAGCGCGCTGTACAATCCGTAAAAAATAAACAGCATTATAAAAATATTTATATTGTTGAATTTTCCGAACATAAAATAAACAGCCGCATAGACCATATAACCGAGAATTATCATGATGCCCCTGCCTTTCCTGTCGGAAAGCTTTCCTATAGGGATTGCAAGCAGGACTGAGACTGTATTGAAGATCATATAAATGAACGGGACATAAGCTTTGCTGGTGCCTGTATCCGCGGTTTTGACAAGAAGCAGAGCATCGGTAGAGTTGCCGAGAGAGAAAATAAAGATAATTGTGAGATAGAACCAGAATTTGCCGGGAAGCTGTTTCAGGCTGACTTTATGAACCTTTCTGTCTTTATCGGGATGAACTTCTTTGATCATGAAAATAATGACCAGAACTCCCATCACGGCTGGAATCGTAGCGATTAAAAATATATGGCTGTAATTTAAAGGTAAAAAATAAAGCATTAAAAAAGCCGCGAGAGGACCGAGAATGGCTCCTGAATTATCCATTGCTTTATGAAAACCGAAACTTCTACCGGTATCATTATTTTTTACCGAGCAGCTGATCAGACTGTCTCTCGGTGCCGCTCTCATTCCTTTTCCGACCCTTTCGATAAACCTGAGATAGAGAACATGCATCGGGAGCCAGATGAATGAATAGACCGGTGTGATCAGCGCGGTTATGCCGTAACCAAGGACCATGAAGGGTTTGTTTTTACCTATTTTATCGCTCCAGATGCCTGAAACAGCCTTGAAAAGAGAAGCAGTGCTTTCCGCAATTCCTTCAATGAGCGATATAGTGGTCTTTGAGGCGCCGATCGACATTAGGAACATCGGCATTACGCTGTAAACCATTTTTGTGGAAGTATCGGTAAAAAAACTCGTCAGACCTGTGAAGAACACATTTCTTTCAAGCCCGAAATATTTTTTTTCGCCTGCCATCAGGCTAGTCTTTTCTTCCGAAGATCCTTAGAAGCATCAGGAACAGATTTATGAAATCGAGATAAAGGGTCAATGCTCCCATTATGGCTTCTTTTTTATCCTCATCAGTGCCTTCGTTACCTACGATATTCATATTCTTGATCTTCTGAGTGTCATAAGCGGTGAGTCCGACAAATACGAAAACGCCTATGTAAGTTACCAGCCAGTACAGTATGCTGTTAGCCCAGAAAATATTTACGACAGAGCCTATCACGATTCCGATAAGACCCATAAAAAAGAAACTTCCCCAGCTGGTAAGGTCTCTTTTTGTAGTGTACCCGTAAAAACTCATCGCGCCGAACATCGCTGCCGAAGTAAAAAAAGCGCTAGTGATCGCAGCCTGTGTATAAACTAGAAATATAAATGATAATGTAAGCCCGTTAAGTAAAGCATAGCCAATAAAAACCAGCATAGCTGTTGTTGCGCTCATTTTTCTGACTGCAAGAGCTAAAGATCCTACGGCAAAAAGTTCAGCAATGAACAAACCGTAAAACACGAAAGGATTTCCGAACATAATTTCGATCATGGTCTGACTTGTGGAAACATAATATGCGACACCCGTGGTTACAAGCAGCGCGACCATCATCCAGTTATATACGCTGAGCATGAACCGTCTCTGCTCTTCAGCTATTTCCTGTGATAAAACTTTTTCTTGGATCATTATAAATAAACTCCTTATTCCGCTAAAATATATTTTATTGTCAATTCTGTAGTGGCATCAAGCGAATCCCTGTGAACTCTCTCGAATGAATGGGAAGCGTCAACTCCGGGTCCGAAAAGCATGTGCCTAGCGTCTATCCCGGTTCTTAAAGCTGCTGCGGCATCCGAGCCGTACATCGGGTATATATCAACTTTATAAGGTATTTTATTTTTCTCCGCCAGACCCACGATCTTCTTTCTGAGTTCGTAGTCGAAAGGACCCGAAGAATCTTTCGCGCATATCGAAACCGTGTATTCGTCGCTTGTCTGGCCTGAACCGAGCGCGCCCATATCAACGGCGACGATCTCGAAGCAGTTCTGCGGCAGCTTTGATATAGTACCGTTGCCTACTTCCTCAGCTACGGAAATATAGAACCATGTTTCGTAAGCGGGTACTTCTTTTGTTCTTATAAAATAATCTATTGCTCCGAAAAGCGCCGCTACCCCCGCCTTGTCATCAAGATGTCTTGATTTTATGAAGCCTGACTTAGTAACTTCAACTCTCGGATCAAAATAGCAGTAATCTCCGACATCTATACCGAGTTTTTTAACATCATCGGCGTTCTTAACCTTTTCGTCAAGCCTGACACTTATATTGTCGAAGTTTCGTTCTTCAGTTGATAAAGTTTTATTAACATGCGCGGACGGATTATTGTGAACTACAGTACCTCTGTATCTCAGATCTTTAACGGTCTCGATCGTAACATACTCTCCTTCCACGCTGTAAGGATACACTCCGCCGACAGGCACGATGAAAACCCTTCCGTCACCGCCGGTCTTTTTTACCATCCCGCCCAATGTATCAGCGTGGGCAGTAAGCAGTCTTACCTTTTTATTGTTCTTTCCCTTAAGTTTTATAATTACTCCGCCCTTTTGCGTCATTTCAAAACCGGCTTTTATGTCTTTAAGCTTTTTTGCCATAAATGCGGCTACTTTTCCGCAGTTCCCTGAAATTCCTTCGGTATTCAGAAGTTCAGGTAAAATCTTCCATGCGTATTCTTTTGCTTTTTTCATTCTATTTATCTCCATTATTTCAATGCGGTAATTTAGTATAATTTATTTTAAAATACAATCATAAATCAGTATTTACTTTAATTCCCTTCCGCTTTCGCCGGATTATAATCTATAAACTCAAAATCCTTTTCATCCTCATTTCTTAGAATTATCTTATATTTGCCTTGATTTACGCTGAAAGTAAGATAAGCATCCGTATCTGCCATTTTGAACTCGCAGTCAGCCACAGGGATCAGCATACTTTCGTTCGTTTCGCTTCTCAGGTAGTATAAATTATTTTGTTTTAAGTATATTTTGCGTGACAGTTTTTCAGACTCGCACCAGTAATAACCGCAGAACTTCTCAAGTTCGTTCAGAGTTAATTTTACTGCTGGTTTTGCCTGTTTTACTTTTCCGACGGGTGCGACATAAATAGTAAATTCATCTGTTCCGTCCAGTTTTAGCAGATCATCGAACAGTTTCTGATCGTAAGCGCCTATCGCGCATGTACCGCATCTGATAGCTTCACAGGCTATGTAGAGATTCTGACATAGATGTCCGCTGTCCTGCAAGATTATTTTCTTGCTTTCCACCGTATAACGCCATTCGCACCTGTATGGAATGCATGACCATATAAAAGTTACTGCGCATTCTCCTACGAATTTCTGCCCGTATGCCGCAGCCGATACTTTGTTCTTCTGATCTTCAACCTCAAAAAGATAAACGAGCTGATGTTCAAGCGGTTGATAGCGGTATATCCCGTTCTTTAAACCCTCAACGCTGTTAACGGCGAGATAAGTCTCAAACGGATGTCTGGAGCCGCCTGACGGAACTGTCCGGATAGTCATTTTGTCATTATAGAATTTACCTTTTAAACCTTGTGTGGCCCAAAGAAGGAATGACAATTCCTCAAGCTTAAGAGGCTCATCTTTGTATTTACGGCGGCTTTTCCGGTAGTTCAGGCAGCTGAAAATATCTGCTTCGAGAATTACTGATGGATTTGCTTCCGGTAATTTTATTACTTCTGCTCCGGATTCTACAGTCTTCTGTACAGGTGGAATTTCAATACCCTCATTCTGGTCCGTGAGTGATTTCCCGATTTCTTCAAAACCGGCTTTCATTATTTTTCTGTATTCCAGAACTAAAGCTTTAGCTTTGAGAGTGTTTTCCTCAAGTTCAATTCTTTTTTTTGGAATAATGGCTGTAATCTCGCTGATCTTACTATCTATTTCCTTTAATTCTTCTTGAGTCGGCATTTCGGTTGCATTTGCTTTCATTTTGAACCAATCGCAATAATCGGATTTTTCAATGGCTTTAAAAAATAGCTGCTTTTCATCATCAGATGCTGATTTCAGCAATTTAAAGAACTTCTCAAAATGATTACCATCACCGAGTTCCGAAATAAAAACTTTCAACTGTTTTTCTGTAAGCTGATTCAGATTATTAAACGACTGTAACATTGCTTTCTCCTTTATTTATCTCGTTGTTAAAAACACGAAGGTATATTTACGCATAAAGCTTTTCCTTTGTTAATATAATGCTTATGAACCCAAAACCTTTACGCACAACGCGGCAATAAAACCGATCAGGGTTGATAAACCCGCGATCGTACTTCCGCCGTGCTCGTAAGCTTCAGGAAGCATGGTATTCGCTATCATAGTCAGCATAGCACCGGCGGCCATACCTTCAATTCCCGAAACAAAATACCTTAATGCTCCTTCAGGATGTCCGGGGAAAACGATTGCGCCAATCATGGCTCCGACACCTGTCATGATGCACAGAGACATCCACATCCAGAATATTTTCTTGAAACCTGATCCCTGCCTCTGCATCGTTACCGCGCTTGACATCGCTTCCGGCAGATTGGCCATGAACACCCCTGCAATAAAAGCCATGCTCATTGCTTTATTTTCTGTAGCCGCAGCTACGGTGAGCATTCCGATAACAAGAGATTCGGGTATCCCGTCGAGAGCTATTCCGAGCCATATAGCAAGCGCAGCTCCGCCGTGTTCCTTTACTTCGGCTTCCATATCCTTTTTAGTTACCGGGAAAGAGAGTCTGTTCAGATTTTTTTGAGCTTTAATCTGCCACAATAAAGCTTCTTTCTTAAAAGTTTCATCCTTTTCAGATATATCCTGCAGCCTCTCAGCAATGATCTCAACACTCGCGTCCTTGAGCGCAAGCGAGTTTTTTACAAGGCTTTCATAATCCCTTTTTTCAAGTACATATAATTCAACTTCTCCTACGGCACGCACATCGGCTGTTCTTTTACAGTCTGAAATAAGCGCTATCTCTCCGAAAGTGTCCCCATCTCTCATTTCCGCGATCACTTTATGTTTTCCTTCGGAATCCCTCACGACTTCAACTTTTCCTTTTAGAATGAAGTACAGTTCCATCCCGTCGTTGCCCTGAGTTATTATCAGATCTCCATGGTGATACTTTCGTATTTTAATAAACTGCATAAGCTGTGTTATATCTTCCGGCGGCAGCTGATGAAGAAACTTGATATTGCTCAGACTCTTTATCATCTTTCTCGCATTGTGATTTTTCTTTATCTGAATATGCCTTTTTAAAAGCGAAGCTTTCCTTAAAAATGCTCCTTTACTGTTCAGAATCCTATTTAGAAGTTCGAAGATAAGCCCTCCGGCAATCGCGCCTATCATGGTTGAGACAATTATCAGTTTATCGTGTCCTTCGTGAGACAAATGAAGCGAGTGGGCGAAAAGTTCGATCGTAAGTGCAAAAAGCAGTGCGCCGCCTCCGAATGCCATAAGTGATGATGTCACCTTCTGAGACGGTTTAGCCCAGACACCCAGTACTGCGCCTATGGGCAGTGAAACCGCGCTGATTATCCCCCATATACCTGCCATAATTGCAATTGTAGTAAAAGTGCTCATCCCGCCCCCCTGTTACAAATTATCCCTTAATATTTCTGCCGCATTTTGAGCATGCTTTATGATACCAGCCGAACCTTTCTCCGCAGTCGGGACAGCTCCATAATTTTTTCTGTTCGGACAGCCATACCTTTTTACCTTTGGATCTTATATCTTCAAGATTGCCTATGATCGCTGTGGCATGCGGCATAATTTTCTTATATTTACGAACTGCTTTTTTCATTTCATTTGTCAGCCTGCAGGGATATTCATTGCATTCAAAGCAGAATTCAACACCTTTTTCCCTCGCGCAATCTCTGATCCCGCAGCCTTTACATCCTATAAACACGTCATCCGTTTTACAGCCGTAACACTTTACTTCAGCCTTCGGGATAAAATCAGTGAATTCTTTCGGCAGTTCATCCCATTTTGCTTCAGTTTTAGCCTTTTTGGCTTTTTTATAAGCCAGCATTATTTCGCATGCTCCGCAGAATAAACCGCAGTATGAATCTTCTATAAATTTCTTCATTTTACCGCCTTTTTGATCAGACTTGTACATATATAATTCCGTCTGATCTCATATTTATCATTATTATTCTTTGCTGTTTTCAGCCTCTTTTCTAGGCTTTTCACGGCATATCTGATCTCATCTCCGGCAATTTCAGGGTCGATCTCATTCAGAACATAGAGCGTATAATAATACGGAAATCCTTTCCATCTTCCTTTGCCGTCACGGTGAAGTTTTAACCATTTTAATCCTGCTTTGAGCATTTTCGTGTCATTCTTCAGCCCTCCTGCAGACAGGTTCAGCCACATTGCGCACGAGCAGGATTTACAGCAGTACGCGCCGTATATGAACCTAGGATGATCCCTGTTCGCATCTATCCTGGAAATTAATCCTTCATCAGCTTCGCTTACGGCTTTATTAATTTTCTCTGAATGTATGTTCAGCTTCCGTATTATCCTGCTTGCCTCTTCTCCTATAACATGGCACTTCCCGGCTCCTGATTTTATCTTCTCGCCGGTGAAAAGAACAAGGTCGCGCTTCATATCTTCTTCTGTAGGCGAGAACATATTTGCGTAAGAATACGGCTTCCCGTGCTGATCCGCTATGAATTCCGCAATTGCAGTTTTATCTTTTTTACCGATAGCTTTACCGAAAAGCATAGCTTCAGATACATTATCAATTGTACCTGCAAGGCTGTTTTTATCCAAAAGAGTTTTCATGTTGCCTCCCTGTTAATGTCCAAGTTTGACTACTTCAACACTTTCTCCGTGCTTGAGAGCAGGGCAGCCTTTTGCGATCCTTACGGCATCTTCATCGTCCTTGGCTTCGATCACATAGAAGCCTGATAATTGATTTTCAGTGGCTGCATAAGGATTTGATCTTGTTTTAACGCACTTACCTTTTTTCTCAAGCAGGATAGTTGACGAAGAACATCCGTCTCCGTCAAGGATCAGTTTTTTCTTTTCCAGCTCTTGCGAGAACTGAATATGGTCGCCGATTATCTTCTTCTGCTCTTCTGCGGTCATCGAGTTAAATCCCGACTGGTCACCGCGCATCAGCAATAAATATCTGGACATGAGTAATCCTCCGTATTTTATTATTTATATTTAAAATATTTTTGAATCAAAATCAACTTAATTATATTTTGCTTTTCAGAACTGATACATCCGAAAAGATCATTCCTTCCCGGTATATCTTATTCATAAGAACGGCAAATTTATTCTGATATTCCTGTGTCACTCCATAGCCTTTAAGACTTTCATTCAGATACTGCATGAACTTTACTGATTCATCGCCTTTTAGCGTGCATCTATATTCTAATTTTTCGCAGACTGTCTCCTCAGCGCCGCACTCAATAAGAAGATTTTCCCAGTACGATATATTTCTGTAATCTTCAAATTTACCGATATTATTCATAGCTTCTTTCCACAACCGCGTATATTCGGTGTATAGTCCTGCTTTATCTCTTTCAGGTTCAACAATTATAATTCTCTTAGACACTCGCAGCATTTCAGAAATTACGCTTTTATGCAAAACCGGATCTATTTCATGTAGAGTATAAAATGCAAGGCTTAAATCAAATTCACCATAAGTAAACGGTAACTTCGATGCATCTGCACAAACAAGTTCAGCGTTTATATCTTTATGCTTTTCAATAACCGCAGGATCGTTGTCAACTCCTGTTACTGAAGCTCCCAGTGAGATCAGTTTTTTAACGGAAGCGGCATGTTCACCCACACCGATATCAAGAACTTTCATGCCCTTTTTGATATTAATCAGTGCCCATATCTTTTCATTTGCTTCTTTTTGTTCTTCAGAGAAACTGCTCATTAAAATATCCTCTAAATAAAATCTATATAAAGAAAATCCTTCTCAGAAATATTTTTATTGTTTTACCAAATGCCATTTTATTCTATGTCCAAAACTATTTTAATATTATTTTTTACTTCCGGTATCAGTTCCTGCGGAATGTCTCCGACTTTTCTTACAAGCCTTTTGTTATCAATCGCTCTTATCTGATCGATCATTATGTCGCAATCCTGTAAGACATTTGCTTCGCCTTTTTTTAAATGAACTCTTAATATTTCTGATTTGTTTTCGATTTTTGTGGTTATCGGACAGATAATTGTGGATGGATGAGGAATTTTATTCAGAAGGTCGGTCTGAATTATGATTACAGGTCTTATTTTGCCCGGTTCTGTACCTATTTGAGGACTTAAATCTGCTATCCAAATTTCGAACTGATTAATCGTCTTCATTTATGTCCTCGAACTCTTTAAGTACGCGAAGCGATTCTTTTTTTACAAGCTTAGATTCGCCTGCAAGCATTTTTTCGAGCATAGCTCTTTTCTGCATCTTATTGTAATTTTCAACAGCTTCGTTTATGTATCTGTTTCTTGGCTTATTCAGGGTTTGGAGGATCTTGTCGGTTTCTGCGAGAATTACATCGTCGATTTTAAGAGATAAAGTTTTCATAATAGTCTCCTTTTGGTATATACTAAATATATATACAATAAGTATGTTTGTCAAGTATATCGTTACGGTGGTTTTTATCAAGATTCATTTAAAACCCCTTTTTACTTAATCCTTCAAATGCTCTTCCTTTACTCTTGAGCTGAGCGCGAATGCTATGACGATTACGCCTATTCCGAATAGGGTGTATCTGACATTGAGATCAACGAGAAAACCGAAAATTACATTCGCGATAGCTGTTACAAATGCTCTTGCCATTGATACGGCTGAAAGTACGGTAGCTCTGTTTTCCGATTCGATGTATTTATTCATATAGCTGTAATACAGCGGCTTCATGGTCATTCCGAATCCGCCGATGAGCACGATGCAGGCTATCGAAAGCGCTATCAATGTTGAAAATGATAGTATTAGATAACAGATCCCGACAAGGATCGAAGCAAAAAGTATGTATTTCCTTTTGCTTTTTACGGCTGTTTCGATCTTGATTACGCTGTTGAGGATAATTATCTCCGCAATAACGATTCCTGCATGAACGAAACCGTAGTATTCAAGCGGGAAATTAAGGTTTTTGAGAATGACCTGATATACCCAGATCATGAAAAATGATAATGTGATTACTGCGACATAATCAATGGTAAGAATTTTAAGTATCTTATTGTCCCTGAAATGCTTTAAGCCTGAGCTTAGTATTTTAAAATACTCTTTCTTTTCGCTTTTCTTTTCTGACGGCGGTTCGGTTAAGGTTAAGCCTATAATAATGGAAAGTGAGACCGGTATTGCGGACAGGATCATCGCCCATTCTATTCCTAAATGTTTTGCAACGAGGCTTCCGAGAGGAGCTGCAATTATCATGGCGGAAAGTCCAATGCTGTCGATGCGGTTGAATACTTTTTTCGATTCTTTTTCGTTACCGTTCCGGATAAGCGAATCATAGACTAATGCCGAATCCGCCCCTGAAGCAAGCGTAACGCCGACAGCCCAGAGGATCTCTCCGCAGACGAAGATCCAGAAGTTCGGATATGAACTGTAAATAAGCACGGCTATGGCGGTCATGATCCCGGAAAGTATCAGGCTTGTTTTCCTTCCGAATCTGTCTGCGATCACGCCGGTAGGAATCTCAAATAGAAACATCGAAGTTGTGAAGACAGCCTGGAGTATCATGATCTGTGAAAAAGTTATACCGCCCCAGACAGTAAAAAAAGGAACCAACACGCCTGAAAAAAGCATGCAGTTCTTCAGAAAATCATAAGTATAGACTTTCGGTATATTTGAGCTGAACTTCCTGTCCGGCAATTTGAATACCCTCCTTGAAAGCTATATTTAAGAAATTTTAAGCTGATAATCAATCTATAAAAATTATAAATGTTGTAATAATTTTTATTTATAGTATATTATCAATATGTAACAGGAGGATAAAATGAAATACAGTAAATTTCTTTTTTGGACACCGCGTATTTTAACCGTGCTCTTCGCATTGTTTCTTATGATTTTTTCTCTCGATGTGTTTGAGGGTTCATCGTCTGCCGGGGAGATCGCAATCGGATTGTTCATGCACAACATTCCTTCATTCGGGATACTTCTTTTTCTATATTTTTCATGGAAGAAAGAATACATCGGGGCGATCGTTTATCCTTTGCTAGGTTGCGCTTATATTTTCTTTGCATGGGGTCGGTTTGATATTCTCGCCTATATTTTTATTTCCGGACCGCTTTTTATAATGGGATTTTTGTTCTACATGAATTGGCGGATGAGAAAATCCGGTAATGACTCCGTACCACCCGGAGCAGCTTCAATTTCGTCTATTCTCATAATTCTCCTGCTTTCATCCTGCGCATCATCCAAATCTGATCTCGGGCTGGCTTACAAAGGCGAAGTAAAAAGAAACCTCTCAACAGAAAAAGTATCCGTTTATTTTGTATTCAGCCATATAAAGGAAACTGTCGGTCTGGATGCGATTCCTAAACTGGAAAACAGATTCCAGCGCTTAAACGGATTCGACGATATCTTTTATGAAGCTCAAAAAAACCTGAGTAATGTAGGAAAATTCGCCACTTATATCGAAGAAGCTGATGATGTAAACAATCCGAAGAAACGGGCTGAAAAAGATTCTCTTATGAAAGTGTTTGATTATACGGTTAAAATAAGGATAGAGAAAAAAAATTATTTTTCACGCATGGCTCTCGGTACAATATTTTCAACATTATCGGTTACTCTGATCCCCGTTCCTTATACTAAATATTATTCTGTAAAAACAGAAATATTGGATTCCTCAAATAAGCTTATCTCAGAATACAGCAGGAACTTCGAGATCACGAACTGGTGGCAGATGTTTTTATGCGTTGTTTATCCGTTCCATCCCGAAACAAGAAAAACCGAAGAAATGTATCTTGAATTTCTAAAAGATATCTTCCGCCAGATCGAAAGCGAAGGCATTTTTAAAAAATTATAAAACATTCCGGTACGGCGTGTTAACTTATCGAATCCGTACCGGAAAAAATATTAGAGATAAGCAGTTTCGCCGTGCTCGCTTTCGTCAAGACCGAGAGCTTCGTCTTTTTCCGAAACACGGACGGGAGTGATTTTATCTATTACCCAAAGCATAGCCAGCGTAAACAGGAATGCATATAAACCGGCAAAGAGAGCTGCGCCAGTCTGTTTAAAGAAGAATGCCGTATTCCCGTCAACCAGCCCGCTTGCAAGCAGAGCGGTATCCCTTCCCGGGAATGTCATCGCTGTTGTGCCGAATACACCGAGAAGTATAACTCCTAGCATCCCGCCTACACCGTGAACTCCGAAAACATCGAGAGCATCATCTAGACCGGCCTTATTCTTATAATATACCGCGATATAGCAGGCTACGGACGCAAGGACTCCGATTATAACGGCAGACTGTGTGGAAACATAGCCTGCGGCAGGCGTAATACATGCCAGCCCGGCAACTGATCCTGTAAGAAATCCTATAAATTTGGGTTTTCTTGTAAAGACCCAGTCGAGAAGAAGCCATGTAGGGCCTGCGAAAGAAGCTGCGATATCCGTATTCAGAAAAGCCAAAGTAGTTACAGGGTCAACACCAAATTCGCTGCCGGCATTAAACCCGTACCAGCCGAACCAGAGAATTCCGGTACCGAGTGCGACAAGCGGAATGCTGTGCATGCCTTTATCGGAAATTTTTCTTTTACCTATATATATCACTGAAGCGAGAGCCGCTACTCCGGCCGTGGCGTGAACCACGATCCCGCCAGCGAAATCTTTGATCCCCCATGAAGCCATTATCCCGCCGCCCCATACCATGTGTACGAACGGAAAATAAACAAAGATCTGCCATACGATCAGAAATATCAGATACGCGGGAAATCTTACGCGGTTCGCAAAAGCCCCGGTTATCAAAGCCGGCGTAATTATGGCGAACATCATCTGGTAGGCAACGAAAACAAATATCGGCACTCCCGGATTGGCAGGACTTGGATCGGTCATGCTGATCCCGTTTAAAAAAGCCTGATCGAAATTGCCTAATATACCGAGAATATCCCCATTACCCAATGTGCCGCTGAAGCACATGGAATATCCGACCGATACCCATAAAATTGTTGTTATGCCGAGAGATACGAAACTCTGGAACATTATCGTTAAAACATGCTTTCTGCCAACCAGACCGCCGTAGAAAAAAGCCAGTCCGGGAGTCATGAACATTACCAGACTTGTAGCCAGCAGCATGAACCCTGTACTCGCATAATCGAAATTCATATATAACTCCTTGAGATATTAACTTTTCTGTTGATTGTTTTTCATCTTCTGAAATTAAATGAATTCGGGCGGTGAGCGGGGAGAAGTGTAACCAATTTGACCTGTATTGACAAATGAAACATAATGCGAAAGTACTTTAGTCTTTGTTTCGGAATTTTTGATAATTTTAAAACATGAAAATGTGAACGATGCCAGAAGATAAAATAATAGACTTAATTTTATTGAAGAATGTGCTGTCTCATTCGAATCGTAAAATGCGGGTGAAAAATAAATATTCTGATCGCTTTTCTGTGTTTCTGACCCCGATAAAAGATCACTGAAATAATCTGACGGAAAAAAAGTACTTTCAATTTTACTGCCTGAATCCGATCGAAGATCTATTCTGCTTAATTCAATATAAATGTCCATGAAGAAAACAACGCCGATAAGAGAAAACAGAAAGATTATTCCTGCTTTATCGTTATATTTTCTTTCAGTGCTGTTCAAATCTTTTACCTGCCTGAAATTTTTCAATTATAATGTTAAATGAATTACTGACAATTGTCAAATAGAATAAAAATGTAAATAATATGCTACATTACTTCAAGCAGCTTCTTAGCCAGTTTTTTTGAATCATCTCCGGCTTTTTCCGAAGTGATCAGGCTTGCAATCTCCTGTATTCTCTGCTCCTTATTCAATTTTATCACATCAACGGCCGTTCTGTCTTTTACAATTTTCTTTCTTACCGAGAAATGGTGGCTGCCTTTGCTCGCTATGGCGGGAAGGTGCGTGATGACTATGACCTGTTTCTTTTCTGATAATTTCTGTAGTTTACTTCCCACTTTCTCAGCTATCTGTCCGCTGATGCCGGAATCTATTTCATCAAATACAACTGTAGGAACGCCTTTTTCGGATGATACTATATTCTTTATAGAGAGCATCACTCTTGATATTTCGCCGCCGGAAGCCGTTTTCGATAAAGGTTTTGATTCTTCGCCCACATTGGTTCTGATATAAAACTCTACATCATCGTATCCGTTGTCTGAAATTTCCTTCTTCGAAATATTTATGCTGATCTCAGCGTTCGTAAGCCCGATATCTTTAAATTCCGAATTTATTGCTTTCTCCAGCTTTTTTATCCCGTCATTTCTGTATCTATTTAATCTGGCGCATTCAGACTCGACATCTTTTTCAATCCTTCCGATCTGTTCAATTAGTTTATCTTTATCGGACGAAATGTTTTCAATTTTACTCAATTTTTCGATAACGGAATTCTTATACGCGATCACATCTTTTAATTCGGGGCCGAATTTCTTCATGAGTTTTTTTAATTCCATATACCTTTGATTCAGTCTGTCGAACTCAGTCTCGTCAAATTCAAGTGAGCCTGAATAATTTTCGCTTGTGCTGCTGAATTCCTTAATTGCCTGGTATGATGAATCCAGATCTGAAATGAACGGTTCAAACTGTTTGTCTATTTCCGCAAGTTCTGAGCATTTCGCCTTTATGAAGTTAATTCCAGACAGGAGCGAATTCTCAGCTCCGTCCGCTGTATCGGTTATCAAGCGGCAGAGCTTTTTAATATCTTCGATGCTCTCCATTTTTTTTATTTCCGCGAATATTTCACTATCCTCATTTTCCTGCGGATCGGTTTCAGATATTTCTTTAAAATGGTAAGAAAGGAGCTCCCGCCGTGAATTCTGCTCTTTTTCCAGCGATATAAGAGTATCGAGGTCTTTTTTTAACCGGATGCTTTCATAATAAATTTTTGAAATTTTTTCTGTCGAGATCTTTGCGAAATCATCAAGGATGTCTATATGAGTATCTTTATTTAGAAGAGACTGGTGGTCATGCTGCCCGTGAATATCAATAAGGATATTGCCCAGATCTGAAAGAACTTCCTGCCTGATTGGCGAATCGTTTGCGAATAACCTGCTCTTTTTGGAAGCTGATATTTCTCTGCGGAGAATGATGCTGTCTCCGGTTTCTATTCCGTTTTCATTTAAAACATCTATCGCTTCTTTGGATATATTACAAAACTCAGCCTCGACAGTCAGCTTATCCTCTCCGGCTCTTATCATGCCTGTGTCCGGTTTCTGACCGAGAATCAGTTTTAAAGAAGAAATAATTATTGACTTGCCGGCGCCTGTCTCGCCTGTAATAATATTCAGACCGTCTTCAAAAAATATTTCAAGATTTTCGATTATAGCTAAATTTTTTATACTTAATCTCTTAAGAGGCATATCAATTGAATGGCTTTCTTAAATCGTACAGTCTTTCAATTTTCTGAATATCAGCCGGTGATTTTATCGTATAGAATTCATCTGCGTCATTTCCGTCCTCGACAATATTCAGTACTGCATTTGCAAGATATTTTCCGATCTTGATAACTGTTGTTTTTCCGAACAGCTGGTGTTCGTAATAAGGATCTTCAAGATTATTTGCCATTGTATTTGTAAATATTATCTCTTTTATCTTTTCGCTCCTCAGCAGGTTCTGAGATCTTCCGGTAAGATGCGCGTGGGTCGCAAACATCGTGAACCTGTCGCCACCCATTTTTTCGATAACGCCGTACATTGAAGCAAAACTTCTTACGATATCGTCAAATATGAATTTATCCTTATTTTCGTGACCGTTATAATTCTGTGAAGATTCTGCCTCGTAAATATTTTTCAGATAGCCTGTAACCGGATCCCTTTCCTTATTGAACCTTACCCAGCTTATTTCTGTGAATTCGGGTTGAAGATTCTGCAGATTCTTCATAATGTCGGTGGCAAGTTCTTTCGATCCGTCGTCTGTTGATACGAATACGGCTTTCTCGCCTTTATTCTTTATTTTTCCGTAAGTATAAAGATAATGAGCCACTATCGGAGCTATCGGAAGATCAATGAGAACCCTCGAACCCTTTAACGGATCATTAAAATACACCTCGCCGAAAGCTTCAGTAAGATTCTTGGAATGTGAGTGCAAAGTGAGCACTTTTGAAATCCCTTCATTTTTAAATCTCTTTGCCAGCCTTAAAGTTGAAAGTGATTTGCCGTCATATTTCTCGATGTCTTTTTGAAAAAAGTGCATTCCGTGACCCGGTCTTAAATGGTTGCCGCTGAGCCTGATATTTGTCCACACAAGATTCACCTCTTTTGCACCGTTGGCCAGGCAGATATCCGCGGTATGACAAATTCTCTCAAAAAGCAGCGAAGGTTCCCATTCTTTGTGGCTCGCTACTAAGTAAACATGCTTGTCTTTGAGCCTGTTCATCGGTTCGTCATTAAACCCTTCTTTTCCATCGAGAAGAAGCTTCGGATCATAGTCGTCGTCCTCGTGAAAAAAATGGGCGAAAAGCCCTTCCGGCTTCCATGGCTGGTCTAACTCTTTGGACAGCTTTCTCGCAAACCTGTCCATAGGTTCTACAGGAATAATAACTCGGTCAAACGGTTCTATTTTACCTAAAAGGTCCATTTAAATTTCCCTGATTAATATGATTTAGCGAAAATCACTCTTTTACTGCTTTTATTCCCGCAGTAAATACATTTTCCTTCGATTTCTTTCTCTGAGAAAGGAATATTTCTCACAGTGACCTTTAATTCGTCTTTTATCGCTTCCTCGCATTTTCTGTTACCGCACCAGTGGGAGCGGGCAAAACATCCGTGAATTTCAGGTTTTTCCTCGTTCTTCGGAGTAAAAACTTTCTTAAATTCGTTATAGTCGTCAATTTCGAATGTATTTTCTTTCTGGAATGAATCCGCCTTTTTAAACAATTCATCCTGCATAATGGTAAGTGTTAAGATCAGTTCTTTTACAAATTCATCTTTGGAAACAAAATTCTTTTTGAGGTCGGGATCTGTTCTTTTCACGACTGAAATTGTATTTTTTTCTACATCCCGCGGGCCTATCTCGATCTTTAAAGGTACGCCTTTTTTTATCCAGTACCAGTTCTTTTCTCCGCCGCGGATATCTCTTTCGTCAATGTGTATCACGATCTTTCTATCATACAGCCTGAGACCCGATATTTCTTTTTTGATCCCCGAAATATAGTCCATTACCGTTTCTTTTTCTTTTTCGTCTTTATATATCGGAAGGATCACTATGTGAACCGGAGCGATCCTTGGAGGAAGAACAAGTCCGTTATCATCGGAATGAGCCATTATTAGAGCGCCGATAAGCCTTGTTGAAACGCCCCATGATGTAGTCCATGCGAATTCCTCTTTTCCTTCTCTGCTCTGAAATTTTATCTTTGACGATCTTGCGAAGTTCTGCCCCAGAAAGTGAGATGTTCCGCTCTGAAGAGCTTTTTTATCCTGCATCATAGCTTCTATCGAATATGTCGATACCGCGCCGGGAAATCTTTCAGATTCAGTTTTTTCGCCTTCTATTACAGGTATAGCAAGAACATTTTCCGCGAACTCTTTGTAAACATAAAGCATCTTTGTTGTTTCTTCCATAGCTTCTTCCTGAGTCGCATGGACTGTATGCCCTTCCTGCCACAAAAATTCGGCAGTCCTTAAAAATAATCTTGTACGCATTTCCCAGCGTACTACATTCGCCCACTGATTAATAAGTATCGGCAGATCCCTGTATGAATTAACCCATTTTGCATACGATGCTCCGATTATGGTCTCGCTTGTCGGTCTAACAATAAGAGGTTCTTCAAGTTCTCCGTCAGGTACCAGCTTTCCGTCTTCAGTCTGTCTCAGCCTGTGATGAGTAACTACGGCGCATTCTTTGGCGAAACCTTCAACATGATCCGCTTCCTGCTGCATATAGCTCAAAGGTATAAATAACGGAAAATAAGCGTTGGTATGACCTGTGTCCTTGAACATCTGGTCAAGCTCTCTCTGCATATTTTCCCATATAGTATAACCCCATGGTTTGATGACCATACAGCCTCTTACATCGCTGTTTTCGGCGAGCTCGGCCGCTTTTATAACTTCGAGATACCACTGAGGATAATCTTCCTCTCTAGTAACGGGCATCGCCGTCTTTTTAAATTCCGCCATCTGTCTAATCCTTAACTTTTAGTGCCTTAT
>Ga0066600_10000164_pt1 | contig 26100 bp, 22 predicted proteins | sample Lowcelwee11metaG_FD_59486 | JGI IMG/M metagenome (GOLD analysis project Ga0066600, IMG submission 59486) | Freshwater pond sediment microbial communities from the University of Edinburgh, under environmental carbon perturbations - Low... | ecosystem: Environmental > Aquatic > Freshwater > Pond... | reverse complement strand
GACGCCTTGCTCAAACCCGGCGGCGTGCGCATCGGCACGGCGGAAATCTATCGCCAGGTCGAGAAGCTGCCCGAGGTACTCGAATCCATCGTCATCGGCCAGGACTGGGACCATGACGTTCGCGTGGTGTTGTTCGTCAAGCTGAAAGAGGATTTGCGGCTGGACGACGACCTCGTCAAGCGCATCAAGGAGACGATCCGCACCAACACCACGCCGCGCCATGTGCCGGCCAAGGTCTTGCAGGTCGCCGATATCCCGCGTACCAAGAGCGGCAAGATCGTCGAACTCGCGGTGCGCGAGGCGGTACATGGACGACCGGTGAAAAATATCGAAGCATTGGCAAATCCCGAGACGCTCGAACTATTCGTCGACCGGGTGGAGTTGCGCAACTAGCGGTCGAGATGAGGACCAATGTCGCGGACAAACGCGGCGAAGTCCTGTTCCAGATCGGCGATGGATGTCACGATGCGTGCCGTATCGGTGGATGTCTTGAGCAGGCTTTCCAACGCGAGGGCGCTTTGCCGTAGACCTTCTGCGCCGAGCGTCGCGGCGGCTCCTTTCAGGGAGTGCACCAAACGCCGGGCTGCTTCTGCGTCACTGGCGTCGAGTGCCGCTCGCACTTGTTGCACGCTATCGTTGTGGCTGTCGATGAACATGCGCAGCAGGCGCAGATAGCGGTCCATGTTGCCGCGCGTTGACTTGAGGCCAAAATCGATATCGAGCCCGGCGACGCGTTTCAGCTTGCCGTACGCCTCAGTTGCGTTCGCGGCCACCGGGATCGAGGCGTTGTTGACGGCGGGAGTGAGCGGGATCGGCAACCATTTCAGCAGGGCGGCGAAAAGCGCCGCAGGGTCGACGGGCTTGGCGACATGGTCATTCATACCGGCCGCGAGACAGGCCTGACGGTCTTCGTCGAAGGCATTTGCGGTCATCGCGAGGATAGGTGTGGTGGCGTAGCCGGGTAGGGCGCGAATTGCGCGTGTCGCCTCCAATCCATCCATCGTTGGCATTTGCACGTCCATGAGGATCAAGTCGTAGCGAATATCCTTGGCTTTGGCCAGCGCTTCGGCGCCATCCTGGGCGAGTTCTGGGAAGAGGGCGACTTCACGCAATAGTTCGAGCGTTACTTCCTGATTAACCGGCGTGTCTTCTGCAAAGAGAATGCGTGCCCCCCGGTAAGCCTTGAGGCGCGCTTCCATGCTTTCAACGGCGATTGGGCGATTGGCATCGGGCGGGTGTTCCGTGAGAGCGCTGGCGGCAAGGCCAAGCGGGAGTTCGAGCCAGAAAATGCTGCCCTGACCGGGGCGACTGAACACGCCGACTTCCCCGCCCATCAAGCGGGCGAGGCGGCGTGAAATAGCCAGACCGAGACCAGTGCCGCCGAAACGGCGCGTGGTCGTTGCGTCGGCCTGTTCGAAGGCCTGAAACAAACGCGCTTGCTGTTCTGGCGCGATACCGATGCCCGTATCGCGCATTTCGAAGCGCACTTGCCACTGTTGGTCTGGGCGTATCTCACCACTGACGCGTAGCTGCAAACTGCCTTGGTGGGTGAATTTGACTGCATTGCTGCCGAAGTTGAGCAGGATCTGTCCGATACGCAAGGCATCGCCATTCAGCAAGCGCGGCAGACCGGGATCGATTTCGGCGACCCATGCGAGTCCTTTTGCCCTGGCTTGTTCAGTGAGTTGGCTTTGTATGTCGTGGAGCGTTTTGTCGAGGTTGAAATCCACATGCTCGATGGACAGTTTGCCCGCCTCGATTTTCGAGAGGTCGAGGATGTCGTTGATGAGGTTGAGTAGGTGTAGGGCAGCACTGTCTACCTTGCCGAGTTGTTCGCGTTGGCGTGGACTGAGTTCGCCGCGGCCGATCAGGTTGGCCATGCCGATGATGGCATTCATCGGGGTGCGGATTTCGTGGCTCATGTTGGCGAGGAAGCTGCTCTTGGCGCGACTGGCCGCTTCGGCAGCGTCCTTGGCTTCGGCCAGTTCCATGTTGGTGGCGCGCAATTCCGCCGTGCGCTCGGCGACGATGCTTTCGAGGTCGTCGCGGTGGCGCCGCAGTTCGAGTTCCATTTCATTGCGCTCAGTGATGTCGTGGGCAATACCGAGCACGCCAATCAGGCTGCCATCTGCCGCGTACATGGGAGTCTTGGTTGTTTCAAAGAGTCCGCAATAGCCGCTGCTGGCGAAGGTTAGCCATTCCTCGTTGGTTGTCGTGTGGCCCGCCGCCATGGCGATTTGATCGTTCTTGCGGAAGAAATCGGCGAGTTCGCGGTCAACGAAATCGTGGTCCGTTTTGCCGATGATCGCGTTTTCACTGGTGCCGAAAAGCTGCTCGAAACGTGGATTGCATGAGAGATACACGCCATCGGGGTCTTTCAACCAGATCAGGTCGGGAATCGTCTCGATCAGTGTGCGCTGCCGTGCGCGTTCGTTTTCAAGCTGGACCAGCGCCCGGTTGCGTTCGGAGATATCGAGACCGACGCCCAACAGGAAGGTGCGACCGCCAATGGTTGTGCGTGTGCCGGTGAAATGGTAGGGAATGGTGCGTCCGTCACGGGTGCGGAATGCGGCCTCGACGTCGCCCAATCCGTCGCGAAATACTCTTGCCATGGTTGCCGCAATATTTCGCCGGTCTGCTCCGGCGAAAAAATCCGGGCCTTGCATCTGCGCCAACTCGTTGTCGTCGTAACCGGTGATTTGCTTGAAGCGATGGTTCCAACGAATGAAGCGGCCCTCTGCATCGAACATGTAGAACACGCCGGGCAGGGCGTTGATAGTGTCCTCGAAAAATTGTTTTTCCAGATGCAGCGCTTCCTGCTGTGCAACTTGTTCGGTGATGTCGCGTGCGATGGCGATTAGCGCGGCCTTGCCATTCCATGTGCCGTGCACAACGCGCAGATCCGCCATCAGGCGACGCTTGCCATCGGCGGAGAGAATGGGGAGGGTGTAGCGGCTGGTTCTGCCGGCAAGGATGTCGTCAACGGTTCGACGGGCGTCGTCGCGCAATTCGGCAGGGTGGATCTGCACTAGGGGTTGGCCGAGCAACTGCGACCCATAGCCGAGCCCCACCACGATTGAGCGGTTGCAGTGAATGACATTGCCTTGCATATCGAGGACAAACAAATAGTCGTCCATTGCTTCGAACAGGCCGTGAAGGTTTGCGCGCTGATGGGCGGCTTCCTCACTGTCGGCATGATGCTGCAAGGCTTGGCCGAACTGGCGGGCAAGGGCCTCCAGGCCGGCGACCAGCGTCGGATCAAGCTGGTCTGCGTGACGGCTGGCGAGGTTGAGGCAGGCGATGGTCCGACCATGACTCAGTATGGGTAGAACCACCAAGCTGCGAATGCCTTCTGCGGCGATGTGTGCTTGGCGCATCAATTGTGGGTGTGTGCAGAGCGGGCTGGCCCTGATGCAGGCACAGAGCATCTTGCCGGGCTCGATCAAGCGTGCCTGGGCCGAGTCGATGGCGAATTCACTTGCGTGCTCAAGGAAGGTTGCGGATAGCCCTCGGTTGCGCACGAGTCGATAGCTGTCGTCGGGTTGTCGCAGATATAGTCCGCCAGCGTCAATATCGGGCAGCGACAGAGCGAGGTCGAATATCGCGTCGTGTAAGGTTTCGCCATCAGGATTGCGTTGCAGCAGTTGGGCGAGGCTGTTTTGCCGCAGCAGTAATTCTTCGCGATTCTTTTGTAAGGAAATATCGGCCATGATGCCGATGGTGAGACGGGGTTGGCCTGCCTCGTCGCGGCGGACGACACGGCCGTGCGATTCGATCCAGCGCCAACGGTCGTCTCCGCGCAGGAAGCGATATTGGACTTCGTACAACGGGGATTGCTTGCCTTCGGCTTCCGCCATACGCGTTTCGATCATGGGGCGGTCGGCGGGATGTATGCGGTCGAGCCAGTTCTCCAGTCGCGTCATGCGCTCGGGTGGCAATTGCATCAGTTCGCCTAAAGATGGGCTCCACCAGTGGCGTGCAGTGGTGTGATCGTACTCCCAAATGCCATAGCCGGCGGCATCGAGGACGATGTCGAGTTGGTTTTCGATGTGCGCCATTTCGGCGCGCCAGTGTTCCGCCTCGTGACAGGCATCCTCGATAATCCCGCCGCCAAGATGCGCCATCAGCCGGTGCTGGCTGATGACGCCTGCCGTGCGCCCGTCTGTTTGCACGGCCACGAGATGACGAATATGGCTGTCGCTCATGCGCCGTGCTACTTCGGCAACGGAGATGTCGAGCGCCACGGTCTGGAGCGGCGCGCTCATGACCGCGCCGAGGGTAATGGCTGCAAGATCCGTATGTAATGCCGACAGGCGGGGGATGTCGCGTTCGGTGAGTATGCCTGCCGGTATTTCGTTGTCGCCCACCAGCAGATAGTCGCGTTTCTCGTGCAGCATGCGGGCGATCGCGTCGGTTAGGCGTGTGTCGGGCGACAAAATGCACAGCATGGGGTCCATCACCGCCTCCAGACTGGCGACGCGATGGAAGATATTCAGGCCAAGATGGGTGCGGAAATCGGTTTCGCTGGCGACGCCGACCACGCCACCTGCTTCATCGGTCGCGAGGAGATGGCGAAAGTTCTGGTGCCGCAGCAGGGAGAACGCAGCGCGAAAATCGAGACTGGCCGGTGCGGATAGCACCGGCGTGCTCATGACTGTACCGACGAGCGTATCCGTCGGCGTTTTTTCGTGCAGGAATCGTACTAAATCGCGTTCGGTGAGGATGCCGAGCGGCGCCTTGTTCCGCATCACAACCAGGCACGAGATATGTCGTTCGCCCATCAGGTGGGCGGCGGCGGCGAGGCTTGTTTCGGGTGAGACAGAAACCAATTGACTGCTGACGATATCGGCCAGACGCAGTTCGGAAATTGGTTTCATGTTGAAAGCGTAGCGTTGCCGCGACTAATTCAATCGAGATTGACCGTAGCCGCGACTTCATTGCCGTTGCCGAGGTATTCGAGTTTGTCGAAACTGATCATGCGCGACATCGCGATGCCGCGTCCGTGCGGGTCGAGTGCGCGATCGGCAGAAATGGAGAGATATTTGTGCCAGTCGAATCCGCAGCCTTCGTCGCGGATTTTCAGGTTGATGGCGTTGTTCTCACGGAGAAACTCGACACGAATACGCTTGGCGCTGTTTTCCGGCAGCGCAAGACGGCGTTCGATTTCCTCCATCCAGTTGGCGTCGAGTATCAGACGGGTCTTCTCTGCATAGTCGATACCGAGGTTTCCATGTTCGACGGCATTGACCAGCAATTCAAAAATGCCGAGATTGACTCTTTGAGGCTCGGGAAATAAATCGGCCAGCAATGGCGCCAAACTACGGATTTCATCCAGAGTGCGCACTTCGAACGTCGCTTGCCGCAAACTACGATAGGCGGTTTGCAGTCCGATGCCTCCGGCTTCCCGGCCACGGATATTGCGGTAGTCGTCGACGGCCGACTGCACCAGTGAGACGAAAAGCCGTCCGTCGAACGGCTTCACAAGATAGTAGTAGGCCCCAGCGGCGATGCCCTCGGCCATCTCTTCAGGTTCGCCGGCTGCTGTCTCGAAAATCACCGGCAGGTGTTGGTAGCGTGGATTGGCCTTGACACGAGCCAGCAGTTCCATGCCATCGAGATTGGGCATCATGCGATCGATGACGAGACACTCGATGCGGCCGCTATTCTTTTCCAGTTGCCGCCAGGCATCTTCCCCGTCTACCGCCAGCAATACCTGAAACCCTGCTTCGACAAGATTCTCCTCAAGCACGACACGCATTAGCGCATCGTCATCGACAGCAAGGATACAGGGCGAGGAGGCAAAAGGAGACATTATCGCGGGTGTAATACCCATTTCACAGTAGTTAGCATTATGCGCCTGTATCTGGCCGTTGAGTAGTCGGCAATGCCCCAGTGATGCTGAAATGAAATGGGCGTTGCGATTGACGCAACGCCCGTCACGCTACGATAGAAAGTCGATATCAATCGTGACGCTGGGTTTCCACCATCTGTAGCGGTTCGTTACTGATGACTGGAGCCACTTTTGGCTTGCGTCCGAGAGATTGAGGTGCAGCTTGCACAACCGGTACGCTTGCCTTGGCTACGGTTTCAATCAACTGTAGGCCCGCCTGTTGCAAATTGACCGATAGATCAACCGGCGCTACAGCGAGCGGCAGGGGGGCGGACGGTTCGACGACTATAGGTGTCTCAACATACGCTGGTGTTGGCTCCGTAGGCAGATGGGCTACAGAAGGTTCGGGCACTTGGGCAGGAGCGGGATCAAGTGCAGGGGTAAACACTTGTTCTTGTGGCTGCTGTTCGGCCGGTTCCATCGATACAGGTGAGGGGCTAGCTTGTGGGTTCGGCTGTGTCGCTTCCTCTGCGCTTGCGATAGGAGTCGGCGCTGGCGGTACGGCAACGACGACGCTTTGCACTTCCACAGGGGGATCGATAGGTGCGGCGCTATCGCCGACACTTGTCGTCGGCGCGACATTTTCTTCGTTACGACGCTCGCTACGATTACGACCACCGCGTCGGCCGCGGCGCCGACCGCCTTCGCTTGCGATTGTTTCCGCAGCAGGACTTTCAGTCGGATTTGTCGACACGACGATGGGCACTTCCTTTTGCGGCGTATCGCTTTCAACTGGTCTGGTCTTGACCGGGCGATTATCGACATCGACGACATTCGCAACTACGCCTTCGCCAGCGCGCGTTTCGCTATTCCGGTTATCGCGACGGCCTTCGTTGCTTTTCTCGCTACGCTCCTTACGGTTCTGGCGGTTATCGCCCTTCCCGGCATCGTTGCGCTCCTTGCGTTCGCCTCGGTCATTGCCATTGCGGTCGCGGCTTTCGCGTCCCTCTTTGCCGTCCCGACGACCGCGCGGACCTCGGTCACGATCTCCGCGGTCGCTACGATCACGACGAACGGGCTTGTCGGTTTTCTTGGCAGGAGCCTCGACCGGTTCGTCCTTCTTCTCGCTGGAGAACCAGGACATGATTTTCGCGAAGAGGCCGGGTTCCTTGGGCGGGGGCGGTGGTTCTTTCGGCGCGACCGTGGGAGCTGGGCGATCCGGGGTAATGCCCTTGACGGCAGCTTCGGCACGAGCTGGTTTGCCGTCGGCTTGCGCAGCGGCAGTATTGCTGTCTTCTTCGGCTGGCCTGACGGCCATTTCGTAGCTGGCCAGGACCAATCCTTCCTGATTCAACTGGTCGTGGCGCAGACGAATGATTTCGTGTTGCGGCGTTTCGATGTGTCGGTTCGGGATGATCAGTAGATTCACCCGGTGGCGCATTTCGATGCGGGCAATATCCACACGCTTCTCGTTGAGCAGGAAGGTGCCGACATCGACAGGAACCTGCACATGGATAGCGCCGGTGTTTTCCTTCATCGCCTCTTCTTCGAGGATGCGCAGGATATGTAATGCGGCGGATTCGGTGCTGCGGATGTGGCCGGTGCCGGTACAGCGCGGACAAGTGATATAGCTAGTCTCGGCTAGAGCCGGGCGTAAGCGCTGGCGCGAAAGTTCCAGCAAGCCGAAGCGTGAAATTTTTCCGGTTTGTACGCGAGCGCGATCAAAGTGCAGAGCATCGCGCAGGCGGTTTTCTACTTCGCGCTGGCTCTTGGTCGACTCCATATCAATGAAGTCGATGACGATTAGTCCGCCCAGGTCGCGCAAACGCAACTGGCGCGCGATTTCATCGGCAGCCTCGAGGTTGGTGCGCAAGGCAGTTTCCTCGATGTCGGCGCCCTTGGTGGCACGGCCGGAGTTGACGTCGACAGCCACCAGAGCCTCAGTATGGTCGATAACGACTGCACCGCCTGAGGGTAGGCCGACTTGTCTTGAGTACGCCGATTCGATCTGATGTTCGATTTGAAAGCGCGAGAACAACGGTACGTCGTCGTGGTAGCGTTTCACGCGCGCCACGTTGCCGGGCATGACGTGGCTCATGAACTGCTGCGCCTGCTCGAAGATCTCGTCGGTATCGATAAGAATCTCGCCGATTTCGGGCTGGAAGTAGTCGCGGATGGCGCGGATGACCAAGCTGGATTCCTGATAGATCAGGAATGCGCCGGTCTGCGATTTAGCCGCGCCGTCGATGGCGGTCCATAATTGCAGCAGATAGTTAAGATCCCACTGCAACTCTTCGGCGGTACGGCCGATACCGGCGGTACGGGCAATCAGGCTCATGCCTCCAGGTATGTCGAGTTGATCCATTACCTCGCGCAATTCCTGACGGTCCTCGCCCTCGATACGACGCGAGACGCCGCCGCCGCGCGGATTGTTGGGCATCAGCACCAGATAGCGGCCAGCCAGAGAAATATAGGTTGTAAGTGCCGCGCCTTTGTTGCCGCGCTCGTCCTTTTCAACCTGAACGATGAGCTCCTGCCCAACTTTGAGCGCATCCTGAATCCTGGCGCGGCCAGGTTCAAGATCAGGCTGGAAATAGCTGCGCGAGACTTCCTTAAACGGCAGAAAGCCATGGCGTTCTGCGCCGTAATCGACAAAAGCGGCTTCGAGGCTGGGCTCGATGCGTGTAATGACTGCCTTGTAGATATTGCTCTTGCGTTGCTCTTTTGCGGCCGACTCGATATCTAGATCAATGAGTTTCTGACCATCGACGATCGCGACGCGGAGTTCCTCGGCTTGCGTCGCATTGAATAGCATGCGTTTCATGTTTGCTCCCACGCGCAGGCAGGAAGGCACGACAAATCACACCGCTAGAATGGCGCGGCATTGTTCGGATTTGCGAAATCAGGTTCATCGATTGCAGTGACGGACTGGGCAAATGGGTTGCAGATTTGTCGATTATTATGATGGCGACCCCGGCTTGCGTTGTTTGCAAGCACGGCATCGTGAATCAAAGCCTTGTTTAGCCAAGAATGCGCGTAATAAATGTCTTTAGACGAAGTAGTATCGCTGCTTCGGGCGAGCGACATACCCTGAGCTGTGCGAGGCTAGCGGATGGCCGGTGACCGTATGGCGAGTCAGCGGATCGTCTTGCCTACCTCATGGCAGCGGCGCGTTTCGCTGAAATAAATGATTTTGAATACGCACCGACGCCAACATCACCTTAAGACGCCCCGGAACCGCTTCGGGTTACCGGGCACGCCGTCCGGGGATGGCAAAGCTTGGTCATTATATTGCGAATGAAAGAGTTGAGTAAAGATTCGGTTACATTTCTTGAGGTCGGCGAGGATGGCGTCGGGCAGCGTATCGACAACTACTTGCTGAAACGTTTGAAAGGCGTACCTAAAAGCCACGTTTATCGGATACTGAGAAGCGGTGAGGTGCGTATTAACAAGGGCAGAGCTACCGCTGATCGCCGCTTGGCTGCTGGCGACTTAGTACGCGTGCCTCCAGTTCGGATTGCAGAGAAACAGGATGGGCAGCCTGCGCCAGCGCGCGATTTTGTCGTGGTTTTCGAGGATGAGGCAGTCGTCGTTATCGACAAGCCGGCCGGAGTTGCGGTGCACGGCGGCAGTGGCGTCAGTTATGGCGTGATTGAGCAAATGCGTCGAGCGCGGCCATCTGCGCGTTTTCTCGAACTGGCGCATCGCCTTGATCGCGAGACTTCCGGTTTGCTGTTGATCGGCAAAAAGCGCTCGGCGCTGACCCGCTTGCACGACCAGTTTCGTGATGGCGTTATAGATAAGCGCTACTTCGCCTTGGTCAAGGGGCATTGGCGCGACCAGTTGCGCAATGTCAAATTTCCACTTCTCAAATATTTAACGGCGGAGGGGGAGCGTCGTGTGCGTGTCTCTCCCGACGGCAAGGATGCGCATTCGATCATGCGCCTGCAAGGGAGATGGGCTACTACTTGGGGCGAATTTAGCTTGTTAGAGGTTGAGTTGCGTACCGGACGTACTCATCAGATACGCGTCCATCTCGCGCATTTGGGTTTTCCCATCGTCGGCGATGAGAAGTACGGTGACTTTTCCCTCAATCGAGACTTGCAAAAAGTCGGATTGAAACGCATGTTCTTGCATGCGGCTTCGATACGACTGCCACACCCGCTGTCCGGCGAGACTCTGGCTTTAACTACCCCATTGCCGGCTGAGTTGGCGCAGTTCGTGGGTAAAGTCGAAAACAATTGCGGTAGTTAGGGAAATTATGGCCAAGTACGAATTAATCGTGTTCGATTGGGATGGCACACTGATGGACTCGGCGAGCATGATCGTTCATTGCGTTCAGGCGGCGGCGTGCGACCTCGGACTGGAACCTCCCCCCGAGGCGCGTGCGCGCCACATTATCGGCCTGGGCTTGGTCGATGCCTTACGTCATGCTTTGCCCGATCTGACAGAAAATCGTTACGAGGATTTGGTTGAACGCTACCGGCATCATTATCTGTCACGCGACCATGAGCTCGTGTTGTTTTCTGGCGCAGCAACTTTGGTGCGGAATCTTGCCGCAAGAGGTTTCTGGCTGGGTGTGGCGACTGGTAAGTCGAGGCGGGGACTGGATCGGGCGCTAGAGCAGAGCGGATTGGGGCCTTGTTTTCATGCAACGCGTTGTGCCGACGAATGCCATTCCAAGCCGCATCCCCAGATGCTGGAGGAATTGATGGCGGAATTTGCCGTCTCACCAGCGACGACTTTGATGGTCGGCGATACCTCGCACGATCTTTTAATGGCCAGGAATGCCGGTGTTGATGCCGTAGCCGTCAGCTATGGTGCACATCCGTTGGGTGAGTTGGAGGCAATTTCGCCGCGCCATTGCGCACACTCCGTCGAGGATTTGGCCGCATGGCTGCAAGCGAATGCCTGATTTGCCCTAGTACTGATCTTGTCGATGGAGGTCGGGGGGTGCGTTTCGAGATTGAGCGTTATGGTCGCAAAGAACCAGCATTTGCGATTCGTTATCGCGGTCAAGTGCATGCTTATTTCAATCGTTGCGGTCACGTGCCTATTGAACTCGATTGGAGCGAAGGCGAGTTCTTCGATATGAGCGGGCTATACTTGATCTGCGCCACTCATGGTGCTCTTTATTCGCCCGTTACGGGGGCTTGTCTAAGCGGACGATGCGAGGGGCGAGGGCTTAAGCCCATACAGGTAAGAGAGATTGGCGGGATGATTTTATTATTGCAGGAAGGCGATTGACGTGGCCGATGATTCGAATTGGGAACGCAGGATTTTGGAAAAGGTGGCGCTAGAGGCAGTCAGCGAGCAGAGACGCGCACGGCGTTGGGGGATTTTTTTCAAACTGCTGGGGTTTGCTTATGTGACGGTATTGCTTGCGACATTGGTGGATTGGGATGCCATCCATTCCGATGGCGAGGGTTCCAAGCATACTGCGCTGGTTGAAATGCATGGGGTGATCCAGGCTAGAGGTGACGCTAACGCCGACGACATCATCAATGCCCTGCAAACTGCCTTTGAGGATAAAGGTACGGCGGGGGTTGTGATGCGCATCAATAGTCCAGGCGGTAGTCCCGTTCAGGCTGGCATTATTACGGACGAGATTGTGCGTTTGCGTGCCAAGCATCCCGATATCCCGTTATATGCGGTTGTCGAGGATATTTGTGCCTCTGGCGGTTATTATGTCGCTGCGGCGGCAGATAAGATTTTTGTCGATAAGGCTAGCATCGTCGGATCGATCGGTGTCTTGATGGATGGTTTTGGATTTACCGGGAGTATGGATAAGTTGGGCGTTGAGCGTCGGCTCCTGACTGCTGGCGAGAACAAAGGGTTTCTTGATCCTTTTTCGCCGCAGAACGAGCGCCACAAGTCGCACGCGCAGGGCATGCTCAACGATATCCATCAGCAGTTTATCGAGGTGGTGCGTAAGGGACGCGGAAAGCGTCTTATGGAGACCCCCGACATGTTTTCCGGCTTGATGTGGACGGGCGCGAAGAGTGTCGATTTGGGGTTGGCTGATGGGTTCGGTACAGTCGACTCGGTCGCCCGTGAGGTGATCCAGGCCGAGGAAATTCGCGATTACACGATGAAACCAAACCTTGCCGAGAAATTTGCGCGCCGGTTTGGTGCTGAGATGGCCTCTGGGTTGGGGAATGTCTTGACGCGTTTCAGCGTGCGCTGAGCAGGAGAAAGACGGTTGGCCGTCGGTCGAGTTCCGGTTTGGCTGATCGGTGCCAAGCTTCGATGCGGCGGGTGATAATGGTTTCGCCCGAGGAGGTTAAGTCGCAGGCAATGCAAAGCAGCGTTTGCGGCTGGCATGAGGCAAGCAACGCATCGAAAAGCGCAGCATTGCGGTAGGGCGTTTCAATGAATAGCTGTGTTTGGCTTTTGTGGCGAGACTCCTTCTCTAGTTCGACGATACGCCGGCTACGTTCGGGATCGCGCGCCGGTAAATAGCCATGAAAGGCGAATCGCTGACCATCGAGGCCGGAGGCCATCAGCGCCAGTAGGAGCGAAGATGGGCCGACCAAAGGTTTGACCGCGATGCCTATCTCGTGTGCGTGGCGTACCAGCAATGCACCCGGATCGGCAACGCCGGGGCAGCCAGCCTCGGACATCAGGCCTGTATCCATGCCCTTGCGTAAAGGCTCAAACAGACGCTCAATATCTATCTGCGTGAGAGGCTCCGGGAGTTGTTCGATAGCAATCTCACGGATCGGATCAGGGTGGTTTAGCCACTTTAGTGCCAAGCGTGCTGTCTTCGCGTTTTCGACGATGAAATACCGTAGTCGGCAAGCAATTGCTTGGCTACTAGCAGGTAGTACCATTGACCAGTTTGTGTCGCCGAGTTGGGTTGGCAACAGATAAAGTGTGCCAGTCAAGGCAGGGGTAGTCCTTCGGCACGCAGCATTTCGGTCAGCGCGATCAGCGGCAAACCCACCAGTGCGGTTGGGTCGTCACTTCTCATCCACTCAAGCAGACTGATTCCGAGCGATTCCGAACGTGCGCTGCCTGCGCAATTGAGGGCGTCTTCCTTCGTCAGATAGCGCTCGATTTCAATATCTGCCAATTCGCGGAAGCGCACTTCGGTGGCGACTCCACGTAAGTGGCTACGGCCAGTTTTGCTATTCAGAAGACAGATGCCTGTATGGAAAACAACCTTTTTTCCTGACAGCATACGTAGCTGGATTCTCGCCTTCTCTTGCGTACCCGGTTTACCGAAACGTTGCTCGCCGCAGTAAGCAACTTGATCCGAGCCGACGATCAGGGCATCGGGAAATTGTGTGACTACGGCTGCGGCCTTAGCTGCGGCCAAACGTTCGGCGGTGATAGACGGTGCCTCGTTAAGTAAAGGCGTCTCGTCAGTTTTCGGCGCACAAATTTCAAAGGGTATTTGCAATCGGGTGAGTAGTTCGCGTCGGTAAGGCGATGTTGATGCCAAGATTAGTTGCTGCATGTGCGCTATCTTTGGGTTACGAAGTGTATTTGCGGGCTTTTTCTTGGATTAAGTCTTTGACTGAAAATGCCGGTGCATGATAGCATTCGCGGTTTATGTCGTGCCGGGAAGAACAAGATTTCGCGGAAGCGGTTATCGATAGCCTCAGGTTTGCGGCGGAAGGTGATTGCATTTCCGGCAAGCTAGCCTTGTCACAATTGTCGCGTCTTTCTGATGCTCTCGTGTCACGTGACGGCTGGCTAGATTGCAAGGTTGTCGGGTTTCGCGAAGCCTCCGAGGGGGCGGAAAAGTTCGGTCTACACTTGCAGGTGGCAGGGCAGTTATGGCTGCGCTGCCAGCGTTGTCTGGCTGAAGTCAGGTTTGATTGTGCGATAAATAGTCGCCTGTTGTTGATGCCACTTGGTGTTCCAAGTGACGACTGGCCAGAGGATGAGTTGGAAACGGATGAATTTGATGCTATTCCTGCCAGTCGGGAGTTGTCATTGCTGTCATTGATCGAAGATGAGGTTTTATTGGCGTTGCCAATTGTGCCACGCCATGCGGAGTGCAAGTTTCCAGCCAGTACTATGGAAACTGCGAATGAGGAAAGCGAGCCGTCGCCCTTTGCGGTGTTGGCGGGTTTGAAGAAGCATTAAACAAATCGATTTTTGATGTAAGGAGTTATCATGGCTGTCCAGCAGAATAAGAAGTCCCCCTCCAAGCGTGGTATGCACCGCTCCCACGATTTCCTGAATGCTCCTGCCTTGGCCATCGAGTCGACCACAGGCGAGGTGCATCTACGTCATCACATTTCCCCCTCAGGTGTTTATCGCGGCAAGAAGGTTGTCAAAGCCAAGGGTGAGTAATTCCCTTTTTGTCAGAACTCGGCCGGACGTGCGAGCGTCCGGCCGTTTTAGTTTCGGTTTAACGCCCGCTTGCGCGAGCAATGACCAATTCTGGAACTATTACGTATCGTGGCGCGCGCCTGAATGACCATTACGCTTGCTATCGACTGCATGGGCGGCGATCATGGCCCCTCCGTGGTTGTACCGGCGGTATTTGAATTCCTGCGGCGCGACCAGGATTGTTCGGCAATTCTGATTGGACGCGAAGATGTGTTGCAACCATTCCTGCTCAAGGATGGGGTGGCATTAAATGGCCGTTGGTCGCTGCAACACGCTAGCGAGGTTGTCGATATGGACGAACCAGTCGCGACTGCGTTGCGTAATAAAAAAGATTCGTCGATGCGGGTGGCGGCCAATCTGGTCAAGGACGGGAAAGCCGATGCTGCGGTTTCGGCTGGAAATACCGGTGCCTTGATGGCAATTTCCCGTTTCGTCCTGAAGACTTTGCCCGGTATTGACCGTCCGGCAATTGCATCGACCCTGCCGACCATGAAAGGACATACCTACATGCTCGATCTGGGCGCTAATGTGGATTGCGCTCCCGAGCACTTATTACAGTTCGGCATCATGGGGGCCATGCTTGCCGCTGCGCTCGAGCACGATGAGCGGCCCAGCGTTGGTTTGCTCAATATCGGCGAAGAAGATATCAAGGGCAATGAGGTGGTTAAGCGTGCAGGCGATCTGTTGAGAAATAGCGGTTTGAATTTCTTGGGTAATGTCGAAGGCGACGATATTTACAAAGGAACGGCCGATGTCGTTGTGTGCGATGGCTTTGTCGGTAACGTGGCGCTGAAAACCTCCGAAGGGCTGGCGCGCATGGTCAGTACGTTTTTGCGTCAGGAGTTCTCCCGCAACATACTGACGCAATTGGCCGGGTTGATCGCCATGCCGGTATTGAAGGCGTTTAAATCCCGTCTTGATCCGCGCCGCTACAATGGTGCGAGCCTGCTCGGTCTCCGTGGCGTCGTGGTCAAAAGCCATGGATCGGCGGATGTTTTCGCTTTTCGGCATGCTCTTGAGCAAGCGGCCGAAGCTGCACGCCAGCGTTTACCGGAAAAGATCGCGGCACGTATGGCCGCCGTCGCTGCAGCACCGACTCTTTGTGATTGACTGTATGAAAGCATTGCGATGATCCACTCACGCATCACCGGCACCGGCGGTTGTCTGCCAGGTGAACCGATCGGCAACGTGGCGTTGATCGCTGCGCATGGCATCGAGTCCTCCGATGAATGGATCGTCGAGCGGACCGGTATCCGCGCGCGTCATCTCGCGCCCCTTGGCACTTCCGCCAGCGACTTGGCGTTGGTGGCCAGTCAGCGTGCTCTCGCGGCTGCAGGCCGATTGCCGAACGATATCGACCTGATCGTCCTCGCAACATCGACGCCCGACTTTATTTTTCCCAGTACGGCAACGATCCTGCAAGATAAGTTGGGCATTACCAACGGCGCACCAGCCTTCGACGTGCAGGCGGTATGCAGTGGCTTCATGTACGCATTATCCATCGCCGATAAGTTCATCCGCTCGGGCTCGCACCGGCGAGCGCTGGTGGTCGGAGCCGAAGTGTTTTCGCGTATTCTCGACTGGCAGGATCGCGGTACCTGTGTCCTGTTTGGCGATGGTGCGGGCGCAGTCGTACTTGAGGCTAGCGAGGTGCCGGGCATCGTTGCGACGGCTCTGCACGCGGATGGTCGCCACCGTGACATTCTTTCCGTCGCGGGGCATATCAGCGGTGGTCAGCCGATGGGCGATCCGTTCTTGCGCATGGACGGTCAGGCAGTATTCAAATTCGCCGTCAAGGTTCTGACGGAAGCGGCAGAGGAAGTGCTGAGCGCGGCAGGCATAACGGCAGCAGAGGTGGACTGGTTGGTGCCGCATCAGGCCAACATTCGCATCCTTCAGGCCACCGCCAAGAGACTGCATATCTCCCCAGAAAAGTGCATCGTTACTGTTGATCGTCATGGCAACACCTCGGCGGCTTCGGTACCGCTGGCACTCGATGAAGCCGTGCGCTCAGGAAAAGTCGGCGCTGGCGATACGGTGCTGCTGGAGGGGGTCGGTGGCGGTTTCGCCTGGGGTGCGGCACTCCTGAAACTGTGAGGTAATCGATGAAATTTGCATTCGTGTTTCCTGGTCAGGGTTCGCAATCGCTTGGAATGATGGCGGCCTATGGCGATAGTCAGGTGATTCGTTCCACGTTCGACGAGGCTTCCCGTGCGCTTGGGCGCGACCTTTGGCAATTGGCGAGCGCAGGGCCGGCGGAGGCGCTTTCGCAAACCGTGAATACGCAGCCCTTGATGCTGACGGCGGGCATTGCCGTCTGGCGGCTATGGTTGGATAAGAGGGGGGCGTTACCCGCCATGCTGGCCGGGCATAGCTTGGGCGAGTATTCGGCGCTGGTAGCTGCAGGCGTGTTGGATCTGGCGTCAGCCGTTCCTCTCGTCGAATTGCGTGCGCAGGCCATGCAAGAAGCCGTACCGGCAGGCGAAGGCGCCATGGCGGCAATTCTTGGCATGGATGCTGGGACGGTACAGTCGATTTGCGCCGAAACTGCCCAGGGACAAGCGGTCCAGGCGGTTAACTTCAATTCGCCGGAACAAACTGTCATTGCCGGGCATGCGGCAGCCGTACAGCGTGCTGCCGATGCCTGTAAGTCGCGTGGCGCCAAGCGTGCGGTGATGCTGCCTGTTTCTGCTCCGTTTCACTCTTCACTGATGCGGCCGGCGGCGGAGCGTCTGGAGGTGGCATTGGCAAACCTGAGCATGAGTGCGCCGCGAATTCCTGTGCTGAACAATGTCGATGTGGCGGTAGCCACCGATCCTGTGGGCATCAAGGCTGCGCTGGTGCGTCAGGCAGCGGCGCCGGTGCGCTGGGTCGAAACGATGCGTGCGATGCAGGCGGCCGGCATGACCCATGTTTTCGAGTGCGGCCCCGGCAAGGTTCTGGCAGGTCTGACCAAGCGCTGCGCCGATGGGCTGCTTGGCGGCGCGATGAACGATCTGGCTGGCGTCGAAGCAACATTGGCTGCGGTGAGTGGAGCATGAGCGCACTCGATAGCCTTCAAGGACAAGTGGCATTGGTGACAGGTGCTTCGCGTGGTATTGGCCGGGCGATAGCGCTGGAGTTGGGCGCTCGGGGTGCTTCAGTTGTGGGTACCGCAACCTCCGATAACGGTGCTGCGGATATCCAAGGGGCCTTCGATGCTGCCGGTTTCCCAGGGTGGGGCACGGTTCTGAACGTGACCGATGCTGCGGCTTGTGAAAGCTTGATGGCCGCGATCGAAAAGATATTTGGCGCAGTATCGGTGTTGGTCAATAATGCCGGTATTACGCGCGACAATTTGTCCATGCGCATGAAGGACGAAGAATGGGACGCTGTGATCGACACCAATCTCAAGGCGGTTTTCCGTATGTCGCGGCTGGTGATGCGCGGCATGATGAAAGCGCGCTTCGGTCGCATTATCAATATCACATCGGTTGTCGGTAGTTCGGGAAACCCCGGGCAGGCAAATTATTGTGCCGCAAAGGCCGGAGTCGCTGGTATGACGCGCGCGCTGGCGCAGGAGTTGGGCAGCCGCAATATCACGGTTAATTGTATTGCTCCCGGCCTGATCGATACCGACATGACCAAGGGTCTGCCCGATACGCATAAGGAAGCCATGTTGAAGGCGATTCCCTTGAACCGCCTTGGTCAGCCGGAGGACATCGCGCATGCTGTGGCTTTTCTAGCAGGTAGTAATGCAGGTTACATCACGGGAGCCACGCTTCACATCAATGGTGGCATGTACATGGTTTGACGGTCGCCGGCAAAGCGGTGGCTTTTGGTAAACTACGCGGGTTCAAAACAAACCCGCCTTTCAGGGAAGGAGCAGTCAATGGATAACATCGAACCACGCGTCAAGAAAATCGTTGCCGAACAACTCGGCGTGAATGAGGCCGATATCAAGAACGATTCGTCCTTTGTGGATGATCTGGGCGCGGATTCGCTCGACACCGTCGAATTGGTGATGGCACTCGAAGAAGAGTTCGAGTGCGAGATTCCGGACGAGGAAGCAGAGAAGATCACTACCGTTCAGCAAGCGATCGATTACGTCAATAACAACCTGAAGAAATAATCGAAGCGGGGGCGCATGCCCCCTTTTTTTCTCCCCAATTCCCTAGGAGACTGCCTTGTCACGTCGCAGAGTCGTCGTGACCGGTTTGGGACTCGTCTCGCCGGTCGGCAATACCGTCGCCGAAACCTGGAACAACATACTCGCCGGTACCTGCGGTATCGGTCCGATAACGCGTTTCGACGCGTCTGCCCTCAAGGCGCGTATCGCCGGTGAGGTCAAGGGTTTCGATATTTCGACCTATCTGTCGCCCAAGGAAGCTCGCCGCATGGATGTCTTTATCCATTACGGTATGGCTGCCGGGATACAGGCTTTCCAGGATTCCGGTCTCGAGGCCACGGCGGATAACGCCGATCGCATCGGCGTCAATATCGGTTCTGGCATCGGCGGATTGCCGATGATCGAGGATACCCATAACGATTATCTTGCGGGCGGTCCGCGCAAGATTTCGCCTTTTTTCATTCCCGGCACGATCATCAACATGATCTCCGGCAACCTGTCGATCATGCTGGGCCTCAAAGGGCCGAACATCGCGGTGGTGACAGCCTGCACGACCGGCCTTCACGCCATCGGCACAAGTTATCGCATGATCCAATACGGCGATGCCGATGCCATGGTCTGCGGTGGTGCCGAATCGACCGTGACGCCCTTGGCCGTCGGTGGCTTTGCCTCGGCACAGGCGTTGTCGACGCGTAACGACGATCCCGCTACGGCCAGTCGGCCATGGGACAAGGGCCGGGATGGTTTCGTCCTTGGCGAGGGCGCCGGCGTGATGGTGTTGGAGGAGTACGAACACGCAAAACGGCGTGGCGCACATATCTACGCCGAACTGGTCGGTTTCGGTATGAGCGGCGATGCTTACCACATGACGGCGCCGGACACCGACGGTCCGCGACGCAGTATGGCCAACGCGCTCAAGGATGCAGGAATCAACGCCGATCAGGTGCAATATGTGAATGCGCATGGCACATCGACCCCCTTGGGCGACAAGAACGAGACCGAGGCGATCAAGTTGGCTTTTGGCGCTGCCGCAAAAAAATTGGTGGTGAATTCGACCAAGTCGATGACTGGTCATTTGCTGGGTGGTGCAGGCGGGCTCGAATCCGTGCTGACTGCCCTCGCGGTGCACCATCAGGTTTCTCCGCCGACTATCAATATCTTCGAGCAGGATCCGGAGTGCGATCTGGATTATTGCGCCAATACGGCGCGCGATCTCGCCATCGATATTGCCATCAAGAACAACTTTGGCTTTGGTGGCACCAACGGATCCTTGGCGTTCAAACGCGTGTGAGGTTGGGCGAGCGGGGAGGCGGTTATGCAGCTCCCCGTGACTGTCCGCCTGGGCAATTCGAACTATTCGACCGCGCTAGCAATCGCTGCGCATGGCATCGCTGTTGCAGCTATCGTACCTTTGGATTTGGCAGGGCCGTTGCGGCTGTTCCTGGCCGGGCTGGTCGCGATTTCTTTGCCGATCAGCCTTGTTCGTCTGTACCGCTGCGAGGTATATCAATTGTATCTTGGGGTACGGGACGGACTTGATGTCGAGTCGAAAGTCGGCGCTCGCAGGACGCTGACGATTGATCCACAAACGACGATCCTGCCCGGTTGCATCGTGCTGTGCTTGCGAGAAGCGGAACAACTCATCGTGTTGCCCGTGTTTGCCGATGCAATGGATGACGATAGTTTCCGGCGCTTACGCCTGTGGCTTAGACAACGCACCGATTCCTGAGCGCTCTAGCCCTTTGGCTTGAGGATGGTGCTGCGAGCTTGGGGAAGCGCATCGGGATAGTCCCGACTGAAGTGCAGTCCGCGGCTTTCCTTGCGCTTGAGCGCGCATTCGACGATCAGATGCGCTGTGAGCACGAGATTGCGCAACTCGATCAAGTCGTTGCTGACGCGGAAGTGGGAATAAAACTCGTCGATTTCCTTTTCCAACAGACGGATCCGGTGCCGCGCACGTTCCAGCCGCTTGCTGGTGCGCACGATACCGACATAGTCCCACATGAAGCGGCGCAACTCGTCCCAGTTGTGCGAAATGACGATTTCTTCGTCGGCATCCGCTACGCGGCTTTCGTCCCAGTGCGGTAGCTTGGGCGATTTCACCGGCTTTTGCTCACGAATGTCGTTGGCTGCTGCTTCGCTGAAAACTACGCATTCGAGCAGCGAGTTGCTCGCCAAGCGGTTCGCGCCATGTAGTCCGGTACACGCGGCCTCGCCCAGTGCGTAGAGGCCGGGGACGTCGGTGCGCGCCGCCAAGTCGACCACGATGCCGCCACAGGTGTAATGCGCCGCCGGGACCACAGGGATCGGTTGCCTGGCGATATCGATGCCGAGTTCGCGACAGCGCGCAAAGATGTTAGGGAAGTGTGTGCGCAGGAAACCCTCGCCCTTGTGGGTTACATCGAGGAATACGCAGTCGAGACCGTGGCGCTTCATCTCGTAATCGATAGCGCGGGCGACCACGTCGCGGGGCGCCAATTCGGCGCGCTCGTCGTGCGCCGGCATGAAGCGGGTGCCATCGGGCAAGCGCAAGATGCCGCCCTCGCCACGCATGGCCTCGGTGATCAGGAAAGACTTGGCGTGAGGGTGATACAAGCAGGTCGGATGGAACTGGATGAATTCGAGGTTTGAAACGCGGCACCCGGCGCGCCAGGCCATGGCGATACCGTCGCCTGTCGCGGTATCGGGATTGGTGGTATAGAGATAGGACTTACCCGCGCCGCCACTGGCGATGATGGTATTGGGCGCTCCCAGCGTAATGACACGCTCGTTGTCGATATCCAGTACATAGGCGCCCCAACAGCGCTGGATCTTGTGGCCGAGTTTGGCACCCGTGATCAGGTCGACGACGATGTGCCGCTCCAGTACTTCGATATTGGGGTGTTGCAGCACCTTATTGCTCAGCGTCTGCTGAACTGCGGCTCCCGTAGCGTCGGCGACATGAATGACACGCCGGAAACTGTGACCGCCTTCGCGCGTGAGGTGGTAGCCCGTGTCGTCGCGGGTGAAGGGGACACCTTGTTCAATCAACCAGTCGATGGCGGTACGTCCATGCTCGACGACGAATCGCGTTACTTCGGGGTCGCACAAACCGGCACCCGCCGTAAAGGTATCTTGGATGTGGGACTCGATTGAGTCCGTGCCGTCAAGCACAGCGGCGATGCCGCCCTGGGCCCAGTTTGTCGCCGAATCGTCGATCAAGCGTTTGGTGACGAGCGCAACCCGATGCGTTGAAGCGAGTCGCAAGGCCAACGACTGTCCGGCCAATCCGCTACCGATGACGATGACGTCAAAACTCTGGAGATGGTTTTGCTTGGGCATGATGAGGGCGAATATATCATGGGTAATAAAGCCGACCATACCGTCTATTGATCCGAATAGAGCAAGCGCGCCAGGGCAGGCGGGTTGATTTTGCTGCGCTGCAGCTTTGTGATGGGGCGCAAATCCAGCAGAATGGATCGCCAATAGAGGAGAGACAGCATGGCCGAAAAAGAACAAGCAGCCAAGTCAAAGAGCGATAACGAGAGCATTCGCACCGGGCTTTCCGAGAATTCCATACGCTTGGCATTTCTCGACAATCTTTTCTACGTGCAAGGCCGTTTTCTCGAAGTTGCCTCGCCGAACGACAAATACAAGGCACTGGCTTATACGATTCGCGATCGCCTGCTGCACCGCTGGGTTGCTACGGTACGCACCTATCAGCAAACCAACCCGCGCACAGTTTGCTATCTCTCGGCCGAATATCTACCTGGGCCTTACACGGGCAATAATCTGATCAACCTCGGTATCGAAGACGAGACGCGCAAGGCGCTGGCCGGACTAGGGCTTGATCTCGACGAATTGCTGGCGCATGAGGAGGAGCCGGGCTTGGGCAACGGCGGTCTCGGGCGGCTGGCCGCCTGCTTCATGGATTCGCTGGCAACCCTGCAGATAGCGGCGGTCAGCTATGGTATCCGCTATGAATTCGGTATTTTCAAGCAACTGATCCATAACGGCGAGCAGGTCGAAGCAACCGATAACTGGCTGCACTATGGCAACCCGTGGGAAGTGCGACGGCCGAACATTTCCTACGACGTGAAGCTCGGCGGTCATACCGAACAGTATGCCGACGACACAGGGCGCTTGCGCGTGCGCTGGGTGCCGGGCGAAACCTTTCATGGCGTGGCGATCGATACGCCTATCCTCGGTCACAACGTCAACACCGTCAATCTGCTGCGTTTATGGAGCGCCGAGGCCGCCGAAGGCTTCGATTTTCATGCCTTCAACCAAGGCGACTATTACGGTGCGGTCATGCGCGAGGTGCGTTCGGAAACCATCAGCAAGGTGCTGTATCCGAACGACGAGCCGGAGATCGGCAAACGCCTGCGGCTGTTGCAGCAGCATTTCTTCGTTACCTGTTCGTTGCAGGACATGCTGCGTATCTTCCATAGCACCGGCATGCCGCTGGAACGTTTTCACGAGAAGTTCAGCGTCCAGTTGAACGATACCCATCCTGCCATTGCCGTGGCCGAACTGATGCGCCTGCTGCTCGACAAGGAGCACATGGCGTGGGATGCCGCCTGGCAGGTGACGCGCAACACCTTTGCCTATACCAATCACACGCTGCTGCCTGAAGCGCTGGAAAAATGGCCGATCCCCCTGTTCCACGCGCTGTTGCCACGTCACCTCGAAATCATTTTCGAGATCAATGCGCGCCATCTCGACGAGGTGCGCGTGCGCTATCCCTTCGACAGCGGCTACGTCGAGCGTCTCTCGATCATCGACGAAAGTGGGCCGCGCTACGTACGCATGGCGCACCTGGCCTGCGTTGGCAGCTTCGCTATCAACGGCGTGGCCGAACTGCACAGCCGGCTGCTCAAGGAAACGGTACTGCGCGACTTTTACGATCTCTGGCCGCAGAAGTTCCAGAACAAGACCAATGGCGTTACGCCGCGCCGCTTCATGATGCTCAGCAATCCGGGGCTGGCAAAGCTGTTAACCGAATCCATCGGTTCCGACTGGGAAAACGATCTGTCGAAACTACGCGCGCTGGAGGAATACGCCGACGATCCGACTTTCCAGCAGCGCTGGCAGGAGATCAAGCGCGAACGCAAGAGCGCACTGGCGGCAACGATCAAGAAACTTTGCGGCGTAGAGGTAGACCCGGCGAGCCTCTACGATGTGCAGGCCAAGCGCATCCATGAATACAAGCGCCAGCACCTCAACGTACTGCATATTGTCACGCTCTACAACCGCATCAAATGCAATCCAGCGATCGAAATGACGCCGCGCACCTTTATTTTCGGTGGCAAGGCTGCGCCAGGGTATGCGATGGCCAAGTTGATGATTCGACTCATCAACGCGGTCGGCGACGTGGTGAATCGCGATCCCGAAGTTGCCGGTCGACTCAAGGTGGCCTTCCTGCCGAATTTCAGCGTCAAGTACGGACATGGTGTTTATCCTGCCGCCGATTTGTCGCAGCAGATTTCCACCGCCGGCAAAGAGGCATCGGGTACCGGCAACATGAAGTTCTCGATGAACGGTGCCTTGACGATCGGCACGCTCGACGGTGCCAATGTCGAGATTCGCGAAGAGGTTGGCGCCGACAACTTTTTCCTGTTCGGCCTGACTGCGGAGGAGGTGGAGCGCACGTTGACCAACGGCTACCGACCGTGGGACATCTACAATGGCAATCCCGAATTGAAACGCGTCGTCGATCTGATCGGTAGCGGCTTGTTCTCGCACGGCGACCACAATCTGTTCCGACCTCTAATCGACAACCTGCTGGGGCACGATCCCTACCTGCTCCTGGCTGATTATGCCGCCTACATTGCCTGTCAGGATGAGGTCAGCGTTGCGTATCGCGACACGGCACGCTGGACGCGCATGTCCATCTTGAACGTAGCACGCATGGGTAAATTTTCATCCGACCGCACCATTGCCGAGTATTGCCGCGATATCTGGCGGGTCAAGCCTGCGCCGGTCGAACTCTAGGCGATGTAGGCAAATGTCAGTCGAAGTCGAGCAAGACGTCCACGCCGCCTGCCGGCGCGATGGCGGCGGCAGGGATGAGGTCGCCGGCGCGCCACGCAGCAACAGCCTGACGCTTACTTTCGCCACTGACAAGAAACACCACTGCGTGGGCGGCGGCGAGGCGACGGGCGGACAACGAGACGCGTTCGGGCGGCGGCTTGGGCGCATCGAATACTGCGAGAACACTCGGCGCCTCGGTGCTCGTGCCCCAGTCATGGCCGGGGAAGAGGCTGGCGGTATGGGCGTCCTCGCCCAAGCCAAGCAGCACCAAGTCGAAATCGCCCTGGCCTGCCAGCGCTTGGGCATAAAGATGCGCCGTCGCGCCAGCGCCGAGTTCTGCTGGCATCGCATGGATTTGCGCGCGCGGAATCGCCACGTGGTCGAGCCAGATGTCCGCCGCCATGCGGCTGTTGCGTTCGACATCGTCCGGTGGCAGACAACGCTCGTCGCCAAACCAGATGTGCCAGTTCGACCAATCGGCGGCGCTTTGCGCCAGCGTACGATAGACGCGGCGCGGCGTGTTGCCGCCGGCGAGCACGATATGAAAAGCGCCGCTACGGGCAATGGCCTGTTGAGCGTCGAGCAGGATTCTCTCCGTAGCTGTGCGTTCCAACGCATCGGCATCGGCAAGAACATGCCAGCGACAGGATTGTCTTGTTTGCATAGCTGGCAGCATACAACTTCACTCTAAGGGAAGGAAACATCATGCCAGCGGTAACGATTGCGATGCTTGGTCTAGGAAAAATGGGCGGCAACATGGTGCGGCGCCTGCGGCGTGGCGGAGTCGACGTGGTTGGCTACGACCGCGATGCGCAGGTGGTCGCCGGGCTGGCGGAGGAGGTGGGGATGATCGCCGCCACGTCGGTTGCAGATGCTGTAGGCAAACTTCCTGTCCCGAAGGTGGTCTGGCTGATGTTGCCGAGCGGTGCGCCGACCGAGAGCCAGTTGCAGGAATTGGCGCCCATGCTCGCCAAGGGCGATGTCGTCGTCGATGGCGGCAACTCCAACTACAAGGACAGCCAACGGCGTGGCGCCTGGCTGGCGGAGCAGGGCATCGGCTTCATGGATGCCGGTACCTCGGGCGGGGTCTGGGGCCTGGAAAACGGCTACTGCTTGATGGTCGGCGCGACACCCGAGGTGGCACGGATCATGGAACCGGTGCTCAAGGTACTCGCACCCGCGCCGGAGCGCGGCTGGGCGCATGTCGGGCCGGTGGGCGCCGGCCATTATTCCAAGATGATCCACAACGGTATCGAGTACGGCATGATGCAGGCGCTCGCCGAAGGGCTCGATCTGCTGAAGGGCAAACAGGAGTTCAACTACGATCTGGCACAGCTCACGGAACTCTGGCGTCACAGTTCGGTGGTGCGAAGCTGGCTGCTCGACCTGACGGCGGATGCGCTGAAAGGCGACCAGGAATTGCTCAATATTGCGCCGTTCGTCTCCGATTCCGGCGAGGGGCGCTGGACCGTGATCGACTCCATCGAACAGGGCATTCCCGCGCCGGTGCTGACGCTGGCGCTTCAGATGCGCTTCGCCAGCCAGGACGAGAAGGGCTATAGCTACCGGCTGCTCTCGCTGATGCGTAACGCCTTCGGCGGCCATGCCGTCAAATCGAGCCAGTCATGAAATCCATCGCGCCCAGCACGCTGGTCATCTTTGGCGCGGCAGGCAATCTGTCGCGGCTTAAGCTGATCCCGGCCTTGTTCCGCCTGGAGGTCGCCGGCCGTTTGCCCGAGAAGACGGTAATCCTCTGCTGCAACATCGAGGAGCGCAGCCGCGAGCAGTGGATCGATGAGGTGGT
>Ga0066600_10000157_pt1 | contig 26599 bp, 17 predicted proteins | sample Lowcelwee11metaG_FD_59486 | JGI IMG/M metagenome (GOLD analysis project Ga0066600, IMG submission 59486) | Freshwater pond sediment microbial communities from the University of Edinburgh, under environmental carbon perturbations - Low... | ecosystem: Environmental > Aquatic > Freshwater > Pond... | reverse complement strand
GTTTTCAGACCGGAAGAAAGATGCTTAAAGAAGAGATAGGCGAGAATGAGATAGCCGAGATAATTTCGCGCTGGACGCACATTCCGGTTTCAAAGCTTCTGGAAAGCGAAAAAGATAAGCTTCTTAAGATGGAGGAACTTCTCGGACTTAGAGTCAAAGGACAGGATGAGGCTCTGAAAGTCGTTTCCGAGGCTTTAAGAAGGAACAGAGCCGGTCTTCAGGATCCGAACAGGCCGATAGCTTCATTTATTTTTTTAGGTTCTACCGGAGTAGGAAAAACAGAGCTGGCTAAAGCGCTTGCTGAATTCATGTTCGATTCGGATTCCGCGATGGTCAGGATAGACATGAGCGAGTACATGGAATCGTTTTCTGTCACCAGGCTGATCGGGCCTCCTCCCGGATATGTCGGCTATGACGAAGGCGGACAGCTGACGGATGCCGTCAGAAAGAAACCATTTTCGATCGTGCTTTTCGACGAGATCGAGAAAGCTCATCCTCAGGTGTTTAATATTCTTCTTCAGGTGCTAGACGACGGCAGGCTGACAGACAATAAAGGAAGGACTGTCAATTTCAAAAATACGATTATCATAATGACTTCAAATCTGGGATCAGACCAGTTCGCGAATATTGATACCGTTACCGAAAGCAAGAAAGATGAGCTTATCGCTATGGTAAAAAGGATATTAAAACCGGAATTCGTTAACAGAATAGACGATATCATAGTATTCAACAAGCTGAGCAGGGATGTAATTCTCCAGATCACCGACAGACTGCTGGCAGATATAAATTTGAGGCTTGCCGACAGGGATATAAGCATCATAATAGACAAAGCTTCGCAGGAATACCTGACAGAAAAAGGATATGATCCCGTTTTCGGAGCAAGGCCTCTCAAGAGACTGATCGAAAAAACAGTTCTGAACAATCTGTCTGTAAAAATTCTCGGCGGAAAAATTAAAGCCGGAGAAAAAATTCCGTTAAGCTCGCTTTTAAAATAAGTAAGATATAAAAGATGAACAAAATAAATGCGGGAATTGTATAATGGAAGCTAAAATAAAATTTATACGGGAGAAAAAAATGAAACTGTTTAGAAATGTAATTATAGCAATGACACTTATTCTGCTCGGAGTACTGCTGACGGCGAAATTTGAATTCACAGACAAAATTTCCGCAGATGAGAGTGATAGAACAGGAATAGCTTCAACCGGAGCGGGCGATATTTATGATTCAGGCGACGGACATTCAAGATTCGCAAAAATTGCCAGGGATGTTCTGCCGGCTGTTGTAAATATCAAGACAGAAAGGAGTTTCGAATACAATTTTATATCGCCTTTTGACAGGTTTTTCGATTCGGATCCTTTCTTCGACGACTTTTTCGGGAGAAGACAGCAGCAGCCACAGCCTAAAACCAGAAAACAGGTACAAACAGGTGAAGGATCAGGATTTATATATTCTACGGAAGGTTATATCATGACCAATAATCATGTTGTAGAAAAAGCGGATAAGATCATTGTCAGACTGAATTCAGGAGATGAACTTGAAGCAAAAATCATTGGAAATGATCCCGAAACAGATCTTGCCGTAATTAAAGTTGATAAAAACTTCGATGAAGACAAAATAGCTAAACTGGGCGATTCCGATGAAATGTGGGTCGGTGACTGGGTCGTTGCGATCGGATCACCTTACAGCCTGGAAAAAACAGTAACGGTAGGAGTTGTTTCTGCGAAAGACCGGACCGGATTAGGTTTAATGAACGGGCCTGTATATCAGGATTTTATTCAGACGGACGCAGCGATCAATCCCGGAAACAGCGGCGGACCGTTACTTAATATAAAAGGCGAAGTGATAGGAATTAACGCCGCAGTTAACGCTGCTGCTCAGGGAATCGGATTCGCCATTCCTATTAATATGGCTAAAAAAATATCTGAGAATTTAAAATCCGACGGAAAGGTCAAAAGAGCTTATCTCGGTATTATGCCCAAATCAATTGAATCGGGCGAAAAAGAGGTTCTGGGGCTAAAAGGAAATCAGGACGGCATACTTGTGGCGACAGTCGAAAAAGATACTCCCGCAGAAGAAGCAGGATTTAAAGCTGACGATGTAATCATCGAAATGGACGGTAAAAAGATAAAAAGCGTTGAACAATTCCGTTTTGATCTTGCGGCATACAATCCCGGTAAGAAAATTGATTTTAAGGTTTTAAGACAGGGAAAAGAAAAAACTATTACCGTAAAACTCGGAGACAGGTCATCACTCGCTTCAAACAAAGAAGAAGAAAAGAATATTGAAAAAGAGTCTGAAGATCTTTTGGGATTAAAAGTTCAGAATTTAAATGAGGAGTACAAAAAAAAGTTTAATATTTCTATTGATAATGGTGTAATTGTAACCGATATTGATGATAAGTCCGTTCTCTTCGGGAAACTGCAGACAGGTGATGTGATTGATAAGATCATAGTTTCAGGAGAACACTTTGAAATAACAAAAGTAGAGGACTTGAAAAAAGCGATATCGAAGATGAAAGGGAAGAAGGATAATTACATCGTCAAGTTCGTCAGGAACGGAATGAAGGATTATGTTTTAGTCAAGCCCTGACGGGCGAGGCGCAAAAATAGCCAAGGGAGGAGGGGTATTTGAGCGCGACTAACGGAAACAGCGGACCCATAAGGTCAAATCAGTTGCTGGATAAATATCTTCAGGAGATCGGGGAAGAGGATCTGCTCACTCCGGAAGAAGAGATAGAGTTATCCAGAAAAATGCATGAGGAAGGTCCTGACAAAGACAAATTACTGGAAAAGCTTGTCAGGGCTAACCTTCGTTTTGTAGTTTCGGTAGCAAAGCAGTACCAGAATCAGGGCATGAGCCTTATTGACCTTATTAATGAGGGAAATATGGGGCTTATTAAAGCCGCCCACAGATTCGACGAAACAAAGGGTTTTAAATTTATATCATACGCGGTCTGGTGGATCAGACAGGCTATTCTGCAGGCTCTTGCCGAACAGTCGAGGGTCGTACGGCTTCCTTTAAATAAGGTCGGAGCGCTTTCAAAGATCACAAAGACCATGACCAGCCTCGAAAAAAAGTTTGAGAGAGATCCGACTCCGGAAGAGATAGCCGAAGCGCTGGAAACTACAGAGCTGGAAGTTACTGACACTTTGAAAATTGCCGGCAAGCATCTTTCTATTGACGCGGAATTCGCTCCGGGAGAGGATAACAGACTGCTGGATGTTCTAAAAGAGGACAAGCAGCCCTCGCCTGACAAGCAGCTTTTCGATGATTCACTCAGGGAAGAAATAGAGATAGCTCTAAAATCACTTTCCGACCGCGAAAAGGAAGTAATCGTACTTTATTTCGGAATTGATCAGGATCAGCCTATGACGCTAGAAGAGATCGGCGATAAGTTTAAACTTACCAGAGAACGCGTCCGCCAAATCAAAGAAAAAGCCATCAGAAGATTAAGGCACACTTCAAGATCAAAAGCTCTTAGAGCTTATTTAGGATAGAATTAACATTAACGGAGGATATTTTGGGATTTTTAACTAAAAAAAGAGAAATTGATTTTGTATCAATAATATCTATATCATCTGCGGCCGTAATTCTGACTTTTTTTGCGTCATGGCTATATTTCAGCAGTGTAATTGATAAAATGCAGTCAAGCTACGAATTGAAGGTGTCGCTGATAAAAGACAACTCTGCCCAGCTCCGGGAAAAGAATAAAAAACTTGAAGAAGAACTGAAAAATTCAGAATTATACATAACTTCATGCGAAGAATATATTAAAACGCTTGAAGAATAAACAGAAATTATTTTAAGTTGAGGAGCCGAAAATGAAAAAGTATTTGAGCATTGCACTGTTAATAATGATTATAACAGCTTTCGCGCAGTATGATGTAGTAAACAGAAAAGTAACTGCAACAGGTATCGGAATGCCTAACCCTGATCATAAAAATCTCGCTCAGAAAAGATTCGGGGCATTGAGAGCCGCAGAAATGGATGCTGTCAGAAGAATCATCGAAGAAATAAAAGGAATGTATGTTACAAGTGAGACAACTGTTGAAAATGCAATGACAAAATCAGATGTCATTACGACAAAAGTTGAAGGAATCGCGAAATTTTATGAAACCGTAGGAGAACCAAAATATATTGAAGACGGCTCAGTTGAATTAACCATAGAGCTAAGTCTGAATGATCTTGACTGGAAAGATAAATTAGTTCAGGCTACAGGAATCGGAGCCGGCAAAGCGAGACCGATGGCTTTAAGGGCAGCTGAACTTGACGCAAAAAGAAAAATACTCGAAAGAACAAAGGGAATTTATCTGGCATCAGCTACAATTATGAAAGACGGCGCTATTGAGAATGATAAAATCAATGCGCTAGCGGAAGGGATCGTCAAAAACGCTCATATTGTTAAGGGAAGCGAAAAATATTTTGACGACGGCAGCGTGGAAGTTGTCTGCGAAGTAAAACTTGATAATAACCTGCAGTCAGTTCCCGGATTTTCATCCGTACTGATGGAAAAGATGGATTTCGACGAAGAATATCCTATCGTTCCGGAAGCGACATATAAATTATCTGACATTGTTCCGGCTTCAAAAGAGGTTTATACAGGTTTAATAATAGACTGCACGGGAGTTACATTAAGGCCTGCTTTAGCTCCGAAGATCTTTAGCGAATCAGGAACTGAAGTTTACGGCAGCTCGATGGTATCACAGAGCTACGCTACCCAGCAGGGAATGATAGGTTATGACAAAAGCATTGATAAAGCAAAAGGCAACGCACGAGTCGGAAAAAATCCGCTTATAATAAAAGCTGTATCGGCAAAAGGCACTAATAAAGCTGATATCGTGATAGCTGAAGCTGATTCCAAAAAAGTCGCAGATGCCACCAAGGAACAAAAATTTTTGGGCGAATGCAGAGTGATGGCGATTATAAAATAGACCGGCAGCGTGCAAAAAAATACTTTCTGATTTTCGCTATTATGGAGTAAACCTTCCGTTAGAGCAATCGAACGGGGATTTTTTAATTTGTCGAGTTACATTAAAAGGAATTTATTTTTTAAGCAGCCATTTCCATGCGGGAACGATATTGATTTTATGCCCGTCAGCTTCTTCCTGTTCCTCATCGTTATAAGTAATTACAGTCAGATCTTTAACTTTTAAATATTCTGCTGATTTGGCAAGTGCTCTGAATTCCCGTTTTTTTACATCTTTGTCATTCAGATTATAGCATACTTGAATCAGGCTCTGAATTTTTTTGCCTTTTGACACTACAAAATCAACTTCATATCCTTCTTTGGTTCGATAATAGTTTATCTCCGCTTTTCTTCTATGAAGCTCAAGGAAGATAATGTTTTCCAAAGCTCTCGTTTCGTCAATACCTTCGCCGTTACAAACCGCATTTGCAAGCGCCCAGTCCGCGCAATATATCTTTCTGTAATTCCTCAACCTGATTTTTTCCGATCTGCTGTAAATATCTACGGCATAGATCATGAATGCATCGGACAGATAAGACAGATATTTATACAGAGTTTCGTTAGAAAAAGAGTATCCGGCTTCTTTTAAATTACCTGCTATTTTGTTCACTGTCATCGGGCAGGCGATCCTTGATATCAGCGAATCAGCAAAAGAACGAAGAAGATTCAAATTAATATTATCTTCATTATGTGCTTCCGCGATATCTCTTAAGATCATTGTGTCCCAATAGGATCTGAGCATATCGCCATGGTATTTTTCAGAAATGTTGAAAAGGCCGGGCATACCGCCCTGTTTTACGAATATTGAAAAATATCTTCTTAAGAAACCGATACCTTTGGATGAAGCGGCATCTTCAACGATATCATAATGCTTTAAGAACTCTTTAAATGAAAACGGCGTAAGTTCAAAAGGGAAGAATTTTCCTCTCAGAGCTGATGAGTATTCTCCTCTCTGAAGGGTCGCAGTCGAACCTGTGATAAGTACTCTATGCGTTTTTGATTCTATCAGATAAAGTATATAGTCTTCCCATCCTTTTATTCTGTGTATTTCATCGAAAATAAACAATATTGTCTCTCTGTTCCTTTTTTCCGGATAGAGTCCGTAATAAGCATCATCTATGAGGCTGAGTTTATCTGAAGTTATGTTTATTATTCTGTGATCGTTGAATTGGATCCGGCATACATTTTTTCTGTCTGTTTCATACTCCGACTGAAGTGTTCTATAGGTTTTTCCGCATCTTCTTGTACCAACTATTCCAATGGCAACATTTGGTATAAACTCTATCTCAAGATCTCTTTTTGTGAGTTTTTCCTCTTCTTTAAGCTGATTGTCGGTAATTATTCTCTGAAATATTTCTATGCTCATGACTATCGCTCCTTAAATCATTCTTTTCAAAAGATAAATATAATACAATATCTCTCTTTTCGCAAGAAAGAAAAATGATCTATTTTATGTGGAATTAAGGATATTCAGATCAGGGAAATCAAAAAGTCTATCTTACTTTTCATTTCTAAATTCAGAACCTCTCTATCAGGATTATCTTCATAAAAAAAGTTCTGTTCTTTTTCGTTTGTGTCCGTAAATTTCAGGATCAGAGATTCCAGATAAAAATCTTTTCTCCTGGACTCAGGATTATAAAGATGATCTCCGGAAAGGGGAATTCCGAGATCTGCGAGCATGACGCGGATCTGATGCGTTCTGCCTGTTATGAGTTTGATGAGCACATGGAACTGACCCGGCCGGCGGGGGGCAGGTTCAATTACAAGTATTTCTAAAAAAGAAGGAGCGCCTCCGGAATTTACTACAATACTTTTATTTCCCGTTGTTTTCAGATATCTTTTGTGTTCTCCGATGAGTTTTTCAGGTTCACCGGTTTTAAGCTCCGATCTGCAAATGTAGTGTTTGGAAAATTTGCGGGCTTTAATTTGATCATTATAATATGCGACCGTCTCTTTATTAAAGCAGACCAGAAGCAGTCCGCGGGTAACCCTGTCGAGCCTGTGCGGAAAGAAGATTTCGTTTTGATCAAGCTGTTTTTTCAGCACAGATTCAAGAGAAGTGCCTTTAGTGTCGTCAGAAAGCTGGGTCGCCATACCGGCAGGTTTATACACGATAGCTTCTCTTTCAGTCTTAGCTAGAATTTTCGGTTTTTCCATGTGTCCGGTGTATTTTTATTTATAATTTCGAGATCAATATGATATTTGAAAGGTTTTACGCCTCTGGTCCTGATATGATCCACCATTGTTCTAAGACCGTCTTTCAGCCTGATCTTAGGCGAATAACCGAAAAGTTTTCTAGCTTTATCTGCAGAGCAGTTCGCGAACATGACTTCCTGCGGGCGTGATTTTTCATAAACCGGATCAAGCGGGAAATCAATTATTTCGGCTATACATCCTGCAAGCTGATTTATCGTCACGAACTCATCATCGGGACCGATGTTTATTACTTCGCCCACAGCCTGTTTTTCAAACGCGAGCCTGTAAAGTATGTCAATATCATCCTGAATAAAGCTGAAACATCTTTTCTGCTCGCCGTCCCCGTAAATTATCGGCTGTCTTCCCTGGAGCATCATGTTTATCATTATGCTTGCAACATTACGATACGGATCATCATACTTCTGTTTCGGCCCGATAATATTATGAGGAACAGCTATTACATAGTCCATTCCGTGCGTCTCGCAAAGGTTCCTTAGATACAGCTCGGAACTGAATTTACCAATCCCGTACGGATCCTGAGGTTTTGGTGTCATATCTTCAGTGAAAGGCACTTTATCCTGAGTACCGTATCTTGCCATTGATGAACAGAATACAAATCTTTCAGCTTTGTTGGCTATGGCAGCCGTAATAAGCGAAACAGTTGACTGAACAATGTTTTTCGTCACGAAAAAAGGGCTGAATACGCTTAAACCTTCGTAGGCAGTAGCCGCGCAGTGAAAAATTATATCGCAGTCCTTTGTGATCTTTACTATTGAATTATGGTAATTAAGATCGTACTGGTAAAATTCCACCTCAGACGGTACATTATCCAGGTATCCGCCGATTAGGTTATCGCATCCAGCTACGGTGTAATCATCAGCTATAAACGCGTCGGCAAGGTGGCTTCCCAAAAATCCCGCCACACCGCTAATGAATATTTTCGGTTTTTTAGTCATTTCAGATCCGGTTTTATAGTTAATATATTTTTTCTGATATTGGTTAGTCTTTTAAATTCATTCATTTTCGGATATTCCTTCATCATCGAAAGGAAATTATTATACCAGAAAATAAAATCCTCGTGATCAATATAGTTTTTCAGTCCTTTCTGCTTGAAATACCATGGCTTGAATCCTGAATAATGACAGCCGCATAGATATTTTATTGCCGGATAGCCGTTAAATGAGCTGAATTTAATGTCTATGCTGTGCCAATTTCCCGACCATCTTATGGTAAAATACTGCATATCCGGCCATTTAAAAAGATCTCCCACGAGTCTTTTTATCTCAGGTTTTTCTATATCTTCGGCGATTGATTCGAGTTCTTTTGCGGATGTGTCGAAGACATAGATAGAACCGTTAAGTCCGAGGTTTGTATGGTCGTGCAGAGGCCTGTCGGTTATTTCTTTCGGGATAGGTGAACCGTGAGGCGCAACTGGTTCGTACAATTTATGCCAGTTCCATTTACCATCTTTTTCTATGGATTCTGGATATATATATTTTCCGCTTTCGTCCCACTCAAGGCAGTTCGATTTCTTTTCATTGAGCATTCCGGCAGGCGTTCCGATATTAAAAAGCGAATCATAATGCCTGACAGGATATACATCGGCGTCAAGAATGCATACTTTTTCGTAATTCAAACCGTAATTCCCGTCCGGTCCGAGAAGAAGAGAGTTCAATCTGGTAAACCACAGAGGTCTATCTTCCCTGCCTTTTCTTTCCTTGTGAGGAACGAAAATTCTTTTCACCATGACCACATTATCGTAAATCAATTTTAACGGAGCTATAGTTTCCTCATTAATCTCTTCAGTCACCATACAGACAGTATCAGCACGGGAATTTTGTTTTTTGAGTCCGTAAGCCAGAAGCAGAGTTGAAGCAAGATAGCTGTCGTTCATCATCAGAAAGGTAACGAATGCGAACTTTGACGATCCGTCCGGGCGCTTCATTTCAGCCGAAGATTTAAATTGAGAGAAAAAATCTTTCATTGAACTGATCTCAGATAATCTTCAAGTATCACCTGCGCGGCGAGCATATCCACCATTTCTTTATTGTTGCCGGTTTTTTTGCCCATCGAATGAATTATTTCATGAGCTCTGTATGTGGAAAAGCTTTCATCATAAAACACTATCGGAATTCCTAAAGATTTTATTTTTTCGGCAAATTCCTCGACCATAACCGTCTTTTTTGTTTTATTCCCGTTAAGCCCGAGAGGATAACCTAATATTATTTTTTCCACATCTTCTTTTTCAATAATTTCTTTTAGCTGTAATAAAATATTTTCGATCCCTGTATTCTGTAATGTCCTGTATGCGGATGAAATGATCTTCATAGGATCGGTCAGCGCTAAACCTATACGAACTTCGCCGTGATCTATTGAAAGGTATCTTGACACATTTAAATCCTTTATTATTAAACATCAATATAGTTTAAAAAGAAGAGAATTTCAATCAGGATTTTCAGTAATAAGCATTTTTTCATTGAAATTGATGATTTTCATCATTATATTGTGACCGTACTCTTAAACGGAGTTAAAATGAGGATATATTTATTACTGTTGCTTTTTAGTTTTGCACTGTTTGCGCAAACAGACACTGTTAAAGTTGATTCTTCATCAGCTAAAACGGGTTCGAACGGAACCAAAAGCGATTCAGCCGCTCAGGCACAGTCAAAGCTGAAATACGGAAATTCAGAATTGAACGCTTCGCTGACTATAAACACATTCAACAGAGCGAGAGTGTTTTTAAATGGCGAGCTGGTAGAAAACAATACGCCCGTAAAACTTCCTTCTCAGGAGATCGATGTAAGAGTTGAAATGGAAGGAGCAAAAACTCTTGAGAAACATGTGACTCTCGGCGCTAAAGACGATAAAATGTATAATATGTTCCCTGATTACCCTACAGGAGCGGTTCAAATCAACCCGACACCTAAAGATGCTGATATCGAGGTATGGGAGGAAGGTGTGGAGAAATACACAGGATCAGGGAATAAACTTATATCAAATATACCTGCCGGTAAATACAATCTGAAAGTGAGCAGAAACGGATTCAGGAGTCAGACGAGCGAGATCACGATAGGCGACGGATCTGTCGTAAAAAAGGATATTAAACTTAAAAAAGGTTCAGATGTCGGCGGAGAATACATTCTGGTTGAAGGCGGAACATTTGAGATGGGCAGTTCCGAAAACGGAAGCGATGAAAAGAGGCATAAAGTAACGGTAAGTGATTTTTATATAGGAAAATTCGAGATCACTCAATCAGAATGGTATGCGATGATGGAAAAAGAACCGGGTAAATTTAAAGGACAGAGTCTTCCTATTGAAAATGTTGACTGGTATGACGCGGTGAATTTCTGCAACAGATTAAGCGAGAATGAAGGATATATAAAATGCTATTCGGGAACCGGTAAAAGTATAGTATGCGATTTCAGCGCAAACGGCTACAGACTTCCGACCGAAGCCGAGTGGGAATATGCCGCAAGAGGCGGAAAAAACGCGCCGAAGTACAGATACAGCGGAAGCGACAATATAGAAGAAGTTGCCGTTTACGATTCAAAAAATGTAGATTCTCCAAAAAAAATAGCAAGTAAAAAAGCTAATGATCTGGGTATTTTTGATATGAGCGGAAATGTAGCGGAATGGTGCTGGGACTGGTATAACCCTTATCCCGAAGAACAGCAGAATAATCCCAAAGGACCAGATTACGGATTTCTGAAGGTTGTGCGCGGAGGGAGCTGGTTCGTTGACAAAAAATTCTGCCGCGTCTCGTACCGCAATCTCTACAATCCGTCAGAAAAATTCTTCTTTCTAGGATTAAGAGTAGTCCGAAGCAAATGAAGCCAGCATTGAACGGCATTCCGGAAAAAAAATTATATTTAATAGACGGTTACGGACTTATTTATAGAGCTTTTTATGCTTTTGGAGCAAAGCCTCTTATAACAAAGGAAGGCTTTAATGTTTCAGCGCTGTACGGCTTTTTCTCGTCATTTTTTAGTCTGATAGAAAACGAAACTCCCGAATATATGGCTATCGTTCTCGATACCGCCACACCTACATTCAGGCATAAACTGTATCCGGAATATAAGGCTACAAGAGAAAAGATGCCGGATGAATTAAGAAATCAGATTCCGTTACTTTACGAGATGATCGAGGCTACAGGGATCCTGACGATCTCGCAGGAAGGTTATGAAGCGGATGATCTGATAGGAGCTATAAGTAAAAAAGCTCCGGAGCTGGGGTACAGGGTGTATATATATTCTTCGGATAAAGATCTGGCACAGCTTGTAAATGACGAAGTATTCGTTTATGATCCCAAGGATCAGATTATCTACGACAGGGAAGGCGTAAAACAGAAATTCGAACTTTATCCGGAACAGATAAAAGATTTCCTGACCCTTACCGGAGACACATCCGACAATATACCTGGTGTGCCTAAAGTGGGTAAGAAAACAGCCATAAAATTACTGACTGATTTCGGTACAATTGAAGGTATATTTGAAAATATAGATAAAGTCGCCGGCAACGCTGTCCGAGAATCTCTTCAGAACAGCACGGACATCATTAAAATTTCATCTGAACTTGTCGCATTGAAAACAGACCTTCCGGTAGATCTTGATGAAGAAAAACTTCATATTAAAAGCTACAATTTCGAAAAGCTGGCTGACTATTTTTATAAACTTAACATGAAACGGCTTCTTGAATATCTTGAAAAAAAGCAGGGGATACAAACTGAAAGGACAAAAGACGACAGATATGACGCGTCAAAATATGATTTTCATAATGCGGAAGCCAAAAAAGATGTCGAACAACTTATTAAAAGAATAAAGAAATCCGCTAAATTCGTTATGGTCCCCGAAATCGAAGGCGACCACATTCTGGATTATAAGATAAAAAGCATCTCAATATCATTGAAGGAATATGAAGCTTATTATATAAGCAAAGAGTTTAAAGAAGAAAGTGTCCAGATGAGCCTGTTTGATTCGGGTGATAATGATCAGGTTGCAGAATTTCTGGAGGATTTTAAAGAAATACTGGATGACGCAGGTATCACTCTGATCGGATATGACCTGAAACGCGTCCTTCATGCGATCAAAAATTACGGATATGAAGTTAAATGCGGTCTGTTTGATATTCTTCTGGCGGATTTTCTGGTAAGGAGCGGAATATACAGTCATGAACTTTCCGGGATCGCACGGAATTACCTTCATCATTATATAATAGAAGAGAAAGAATCAACCTTTGAAAAAAAGATTACCGGTTGCGAAAAAGCTGAGATTATATTCAGAAGCTATTTTAAAATAAAGGAGGATCTGAGCGTAAACGATGAAGTTGAAAAGATCTTTTATGACATGGAGATCCCTTTATTAAAAGTGCTTTTTACAATGGAAAGGGACGGCATTAAAATTGACAGAACTATTCTTGAGAAAATTTCAAAAGAAATGGCGGTATTGGCAAAAGAACTGGAAAAAACAATATATCTGCTCGCAGGAGAAGAATTTAATCTCGATTCACCCAAGCAGCTAAGTCAGATCTTATTTGAGAAACTCAATCTTAAAACAGGCAGAAAAGGCACAAGCGGAGCATTTTCAACTGATCATGCAGTGTTAAAAAAGCTGGCTTACGAAGGTATGCCCATAGCCGATCACCTTTTAAAATACAGAGAATTGTCAAAGCTGAACAATACTTACGCGGCAGGATTACTGAAATATATTTATGAACCTACAGGAAGGATACACACAACATTTTTACAGCATATAGCTACTACAGGAAGACTTTCATCGGCAAATCCGAACCTTCAGAGCATTCCGATAAAGAACGAAACGGGCGAGAAGATCAGAACAGCCTTCACGGCAGAAAAGGGATATAAAATTATATCCGCGGATTATTCTCAGATCGAATTAAGGATCCTTGCGCATTTCTGTAAAGATGTAAATCTGTCCGAAGCTTTTAATAAAGGAATAGACATTCACATTGCTACCGCATCTAAGCTGTTCGTCGTGAATGTGGATGAAGTTACCAGAGAAATGCGCTCAAAGGCTAAAACTGCAAATTTTGCCGTTTTATATGGAAAGTCCAAGTTCGGTCTGAGCGAAGATATGGGGATAAGCTATCAGGAAGCTTCAGACTTCATTGACCTTTATTTCAGCCAGTTCAAAGATATTAAGGAATATATTGACGGCACTTCACTTTTCATCGAGCAGTACGGATATGTTAAAACACTTTTTGGAAGAAAGAGGGAAATACCCGAGATCCGCTCTTCGAATAAAAATATAAAAAGCGCTGCCGTAAGAGCTGCTGTAAACGCGCCAATTCAGGGAACTTCGGCAGATATCATTAAAATGGCCATGATAAAAATAAATTCAAAGCTGAACGGCTATGACGCGAAAATGCTTTTACAGATCCATGACGAATTGGTTTTTGAAGTAAAAGAAGAGATCGCGGAAAAATTCTCCCAGTTCATCAAACATGAAATGGAAAATGTGGTTGAACTGTCCGTTCCTTTAGAGGTCAATGTCGGGATTGCCGGCAACTGGCTTGACGCGCATTAATTTAAAAAATGTTATTGACATATCAAGTTCTATGGTTTAGATTATCTAAATAATATTTTAATTATTGAAAAGGAGGACGGTAAATGAAGTATGCGAATGTTCTGAAAATTATGCTTCTGCTGATGTTTCTAGCGGGAACAGCAAGTGTTTATTCCGGACCGGTTGACCCGATTCAACAAGTCAAAGATAGTGATGATGATCCTACAACTGCAACCCAGATATCATCTCCGCATACCGGTGATTACGCAATTGATCCCGAAGGCGATATTGACTGGTACAGAGTATTGCTGTATGCCGGATCTACTTATACTTTTGCTAATTCAAATTCGACAATTGACACGGCGTTCTATCTGTACGGACCCGGTACGGAAACCGGAACGGACATAGGTGCTTTAATTGAATATTGCGATGACTGGAACGGAGTAGATCCGCTGATCGAATTCACCCCTTCGGCTGAGGGTTATTATTACTTGAGGGTGGCCGACTGGTATAATGATGTCAAAGTATCAAAAAAAGCAGGTAAAAAATCATATACCGGAAAATCAACGGGAGTTTATACTCTTTCCGTTACTTCAACTACAAATTTCATTACGGCTCTGTTGCCTAACGGCGGAGAAGTATGGATGCACGGAACCACGCATGACATAACATGGACTGATGTTTTAGAGGAAAATGTCAATATTCATTTATATAAAGCCGGCGAATATCATTCGACTCTGGCAAGTTCTGTTCCCAGCAGCGGTTCTTTTTCTTGGACAGTTCCTGATACAATTACTCCTTCAGCAGATTACAAAATTAGAATAGAAAGTGTAAATTCGTCAGATATATTTGATGAAAGTGATTATTACGCATGTATCTCCGGTACTGATACTGTAGATATCCTCGGACAATGGCAGATTACAGTAACTTGGGAAAAATACGACGGTACAATTGACTTTCTTGATAACGGAACACTTTATATTGTTGAAGATCCTTACACAACCGGAACATGGGAATTAACCGGGAATGGTCTCAGATTTGAATTTGACTCTTACTCTGTATTTTATATAGGGATCGTTACAGGTTATACAATGGCAGGCACTATGGCTAATCTTGAGTATGACGGAACAGGAACATGGACAGCTTTAATGCCGCCGATATCTATTGTTTCTCCAAACGGCGGAGAAGTTTGGCAATGGGGAACCTCTCATGATATAACATGGGAAAATACCGGCTCCGATAATGTCAACATTCAGCTTTACATGCAGGGAGTTTATAATTCCACGATCGCAAGTTCTGTAGCCGGTAAAGGATATTATAAATGGACAGTTCCGGATACGGTCGTTCCTTCAGCGGATTATAAGATAAGAATAGAAAGCGCAGTTTCATCCGAAATTTACGATGAAAGCGAATATTACTGCTGTATTTCAAATACAGATTTCGTTGATATCACAGGAAAATGGATGCTTGACTTTTTGTGGGATAAAGGCAGTGCTGTAATGGAGTTTTTAAGCGATGGCACATTTTATTTCGTTGATTTTCCCGAGGACACCGGAATATGGACACTGACCGGAAACGGCCTCAGGTTCGATTTTGATGATTTTGAAACTTATTATATAGGTAATGTTAACGGCAACAGCATGTTGGGCACTATGACAGATCCTGTAAATATCGGAACAGGAACATGGACGGCGCAAAAGATGCTGGTATCAGTAGAATCTCCCGGCGGGGGAGAAGTATGGATGCACGGAACAACGCATGAAATAATATGGGATGATGAACTTACCGAGGATGTTTACATCGATCTTTACAAAGCAGGGACATTCTATTCAACAATCGCCGGACCGCTGTCTGGTAAGAGCTCTTATGAATGGACTATTTCAGATACGATAACGCCTGACGCGGATTATAAAATAAGAGTTTCAAGTTCAGTTACGGCAGAGACATACGACGAGAGCGATTTCTACATCTGCATTTCCGGCAATCAGGATGTGGATATTGTAGGGCAGTGGGCTCTTGACATACTCTGGGATAAGGGGAAATCTTCAATGTATTACTTATATGACGATTTTACTTTCTATGACGGATATGATTATGGAGTATGGCAGATGACAGGGAACGGTGTCAGGCTTCAATACAACGCTTATGATATATATATGATCGGAATTGCCGCTTATGAAAGCATGGCGGGAACTTTTGTATATGAACATGCCGATACAGGCACTTGGAGCGCATCGAGGTATGAAAGCTTAGACGGCAACGATTTTTCCACAAAGGCTACGCCTATAAGCGTTCCTCACACAGGAGATTACGAAATAAATCCCGAGGGAGATGTTGACTGGTACAGGATATTTCTGGAAGTCGGAAATTCTTATGTTTTCGAGAATACGAATTCTTCTGTTGACGGGGCATTTTATCTGTTCGGACCGGGTACCGAAGACGGAACGGATATAGGCTCTTTTATTGATTACAGCGATGACTGGAGCGGATATGATCCGAGAATAGATTACAATCCATCCGCTGAAGGTTATTATTATCTTAGAATCGCCAGCTACGACAATGACTATAAGTCAAAAGAACTCACAATAAAAAAAGGAACACCAAAAGATGTTGGATCTTATACGCTGAATGTTACATCAGAGGAGCACTGGATGGGTTCTTCGATCACACCTCTTGATGTTAATGTGTATCTGGAAGCAGGATCAGCCACTACGGAAATTGTTACTATTTCAGCAGGTTCAAATGATATATCTTATATCGGGACGATTGATTTTATATCTAAGAACTCATCGCCCGCCGAACCTGTAAATATTGATTTTTCAAAATCCGATTCTCACAATTCAGTAAGCTCAACTGATGATAAAATCACTGTAAAATATGCATGGGATATGCAGTTCAGTTATGATGTTTACAATCTTTCCGGCGGTATTCTTTCTCAGGCAGGATGTGAATCTGACGGGCAGTACATTTACACAACTGTGTGGAACACATCTGATATACTCAAGTTCAGTCCTGACGGGACATATATTGAAACTTTTCAAATATCCGGTGTTTCGGAACTGAGAGATCTCGCTTATGACGGAACCTACTTTTACGGCGGCGCGAATGATTATACGATTTATAAGATGGATTTTACCGATAAAACCCTCATAGGCACAATCACTTCACCCACAATCGTAAGAGCTATAGCTTATGACAGCGAAAATGACGGGTTCTGGGTGAACAACTGGGATTCCGACATGGTTTGTGTAGGAAGGGACGGTTCGGCTATTGACACTATAACCGGGATTCCGAGCTGTTACGGCGCAGCGTATGATAATTTTAATTTCTCTTCTGGAGGCCCGTTCCTTTGGCTCAGCACGGGAACCGAAGATGGATATCCTGCGACACTTGAGCAGTTCAGCATTCCGAATCATGCACCAACAGGATTTGCTTTCCAGGTTGCCGAAACCGGGATAGCCGGCGGGTGTTTTATAAGGGAAGATCTTATACCCGGAACAGTGACTGTCGGTATTTTAGCTCAGGCAGAAGCTCTCTACGGATATGAACTGGGCGGAAATTCAATGTGGCTGTCACTAACTGACGGTACCGGAGATATTCTGGCGGGAGCTACTCAGAATGTCACACTGAATTTTGACGCTTCAAATTGGGCTGTTACCAAGGAAGACATCGTTAAAACCGCCAAAATATATTTTAATGACGCTGACGGAATACAATATCCTGATCCTGTGAATGTGACATTGACAGTCCATATAACCGGTATAGAAGAAACCGCTTTGCCTGCTGTTACTCTGCTTCATCAGAACTACCCGAACCCGTTCAATCCCGAAACTACGGTAAGTTATGATGTCGCCGAATTATCAAAAGTAAATTTGAGCGTATTTAATTATAAAGGTGAATTAGTGAATACGCTTGTCAATGAGCAAAAAGCGGCGGGCCATTACACGGCTAAGTGGAATTGTTCGGACTCTAACGGAAATACTGCCACTTCCGGAGTGTATTTCATTTCTATGAAAACCGAAAACTACAGTAAGGTTGTAAAAGCTTTGATGGTTAAATAAGGTAATTCACTTTCTTAATCTAAAAAGGCAGGCGAAAACAACCTGCCTTTTTCTTTTATAAATTATTTTCCTATTGAATTGCGGTCTATTATTTCTTATTATTTTATATTAAAAATATAAGGACAAATCATGCTGTCAAAATATATTCCTAAGCATTTTATCGAGATCTATCCGGAAATAAAAAAGAAAGGATTCGTAAGAGAAGAAGGAACTGTGATGTTCGCGGATCTGTCGGGTTTTACGAACCTTTCGGAGAAGCTGACGGCGAAAGGTAAAGAAGGCTCTGAAGAGATATCAAGGATAATTAATGAAGTGTTCGAAGATCTGATATCGCTGGTGACAGACGCAGACGGATCGGTCTATAAATTCGGAGGCGACGCCGTAACAGTCTTTTTCCCGGAGAAGGTCAGTAAAAAGGATATTATCATTACCGCGATAGAGATGCAGAACGCGATAAAAAAGTTCGATAAGATAGAAACGATAGCGGGAGAATGTTCGATAAGGGTAAAGATCGGGATCGCTTTTGGTTCTTCTATAATCGGAATGCTGGGTGATGAGATAAAGCAGTATTTTATAGCCGGCGACACGCTTGATACTGCTTGCGAATGTGAACATCACGCTGAGCAGGGGGAAATAATTGTATCTAAAGAAATGACTGAAGTATTGTCGGCGGAAAAGTTTGAGAAAAGAGAGAAATACTATAAGCTTATAATAAACAAGATCGGAAAAAAAGACGGTTATAAAAAACTTAAGAAAAGAACTTTTGGACAGGATGAACTTGAATGGTTTAAGGAATTCATTGACCGCGAGCTTGTAGTCAGAGAAAAAGCAGGCGCGCTGGAAAAAGGTGAGCTCAGGAACTGCGCCGTAATATTCCTGAATTTTACAGGCGTGGAATATGATAAAGATTTTAATTACGGACTGTTAGATGAATTCTATTCACTTGTTGCAGCTACAGTTAAAAAATATCAGGGATTTATAAATAAAATCGATATGGGTGACAAGGGCAATAAAATTATTGCTCTTTTCGGCGCTCCGGTCTCAACAGAAAAAAATGAAGAATTCGCTTTAAGAGCCATTCAGGAAATTAAACTTAACAAACCGAAAAATATTAATATCAGGGCTGGTGTTAATAACGGTAATATTTATTTCGGTGTTGTTGGTGCTTCTAACCGGCGTGAATTTACAGTAATGGGTAACACCGTTAACTTGAGCGCACGACTGATGGCTTCAGCAGCTGAGAATGAAATAATCATTTCTGAAAAAATAAAGGAAAGAGTGCCTGAAATTGAAACCGGTAAAAAACGGCTGCTTAAACTCAAAGGAGTGGCTGACTTATTCTCAGCGTATGATCTGAAAGTTGTGCTCGAAACACGGAAAAGCAAGAGATTTAAACTCATCGGCCGGTTAAAAGAGCAGGAAGAGTATAAAAAAGCAGTTGCAGATAAAAAAGCCGTGCTAATAAACTTTAAAGCTGAAGCCGGTCTCGGGAAATCCGTACTTCTAAATAAACTGTTTGAAGACAGAAGGAAAGACTCTGTCTGCTATCTTGTAAATTGTCTTTCATATACTAAGAACAATTCATATTTCGCGGTAAAGGAATTTATAGCCAAATTCGCAGGTGTAAATTTTCTCGATTCGAACAAAGAAAAATTCAGAAAATTAAAAAGTCTTATGGAAAGAATAAATGAAGGGGATAATACAGATCTTTACGCTTCGTTCCTATCGTGGACGGAAAATAAATTAAATATTTCTGATCCCGGATTAAAAGATTTCTTTTCAGATGTATCTCTTTCTGTCTTTATTAAAATTATTTCTGAAGATAAGGCAGTATTGTATCTTGAAGATGCCCATTGGATAGATTCAGCATCAGCGGACATTTTCAGAACATTAACAGATATTTTAGAACCCGATAAAAATCCCGGCCAGATCCATTTTGTTTTCAGACCGGATATTATTATGACGCCTTTTGAACAGAACAGCAATTCATACACGATCGAGCTTAATAATCTTGAATATGACGAAGGCAAAGAATTTATTCTCGAAAAATTTAACCTTATCGGAATTCCAGCCAAAATATATGAGCAGATACACCAGAAAACCAAAGGGAATCCGTTTTTCATGGAAGAGATACTTCTCGGGCTCAAGAATGACGGAAATCTTATACCTGTTGAAGGATCAGCATCCGATAATATACAAATCGAAGATAAATTCATGTCGGAAAGAGACAAAGAACTGGCTATGCTTGAGAAATCAGCAACTAAATACAGGATCAAACCTTCAATAAAGACGATCAGCATTCCGGACAATGTGAATGACATTGTTCTTTCCAGAATAGATAAACTTGATGAGAACAGCAAAACAATATTAAAGATCGCTTCCGTTATCGGAAGGATTTTTCAGTTCGATATTTTAAAACAGCTCCAGAATTTAAAGGAGATCGCAAGCCATTTAGATATAAAAGACAGCCTTTTCGATCTGACGAAAGTAGATCTTACTATTTTTGAGGAAACTAGCGAAAACGAATATCTATTTAAGCACGCGATAACTCAGGAAGTAGCTTATGAGACACTTTTGTTCTCCCTGAGAAGAAAGTATCATCTGAGCATCGCTCAGCTTTACGAAAAGAATTATAATGATAATATCTCAAACGCCTATGAGCTTCTGGCATACCATTACAGGCATACTCAAGATAAAGAAAAAGCGAAATATTATCTTCTTAAATCCGCAGAATCAGCAAAAAACAAATTCAGCTACAAAGAAGCAAGTGAATACCTGAAACTCTACAGAAAGTACAAAATGACCAAGAAAGAGAAGCTGGAAAGCTATTTTATAGACATTGATATGCTTAAAGTGACGGAAAAAAGAAAAGAAGCCATCTTGATCGCGGACAAGATAATGAAGAACTCTTCAGTTAATGAAGAAGTACATCAAAACGCCAAGGTCAAAAAAATAAATCTACTGAGAAGGAGCGCTGATTACAAAAGCGCCGCGGAAGAATTTGAAAAAATGAATTCTTTTGCTTCGTACGATATCGAACTTGAGGGACTGATCGACGCTGCTACTTCGTATCTATATCTCGGAGATCTGGAAAGATTAAATCCTGCTATGAAAAGGCTGGAAGATCTGACTGAAAAAACAAAAGATGACAAATTAAGAGTATGGTCAATCAGCGTTAAAGCATTAAGATCATTTAAACAGAGAGATTTTAAAAATGCAATTGAAATATATGAAAAGATGCTTTGTCTGGCGGACGCCAATAATCTCTTCAATGAAAAATTCATAGCTCTTCAGAATTTAGCCGCCGCATACGGCCAGACGGGAGATATGTGCAAAGCCGAAGCGAATTACGAAAAAGTGTATCAGGAAGCAAAGAAAATTCATAATTATAATCTTATAATGAGAGCTATAGACGGATTGTCAAGAGTCAGCTATATTAAAGGAGATTATAAGACCGCGGAGAAATATATTAAAGACGGAATTAAAATTGTGGAAAAAACAAATAAGCTGAATCTTAAAGAATTACTTCTTCAAAACCTGTTCAACATCAGACTTGAACAGCAGTCTTATGATGAAGCTTTAAATTTATGTTCTGAAAGAGAGTGCATTCTTAAGAAAACCGGAGATAAAATAAGAATGTCAATTTTGAATGATAATTTAGGAGATATTTATTATTTAAAAAAAGATATAAACCGGTCAATACGAATTTACAAGTCTAATCTTAAATTCGCAACTGAGATCAATAATATAGAAATGGTGGGCCACAGTTATGGTAATCTGGCAAACTGTTATGCGGAAACAGGTAAGCTTGACGAAAGCCTGAAATATTACAAAATGCAGATAGACTATTCAAAAAAACATAATGATGTACATTCAGAAGGTAAAGCACTTTATAATATGGCCTGCACTTATTTCCATGAACTAAAAGACCCTGTAAATGCCGGAACCGCAGCTGAGAAAGCTAAAAACATTTTTGAAAAAACAGGTTTTAAAGTGATGCTTGATAAGGCAAATGACCTGTTAAAAAGAATAAAAGAAAATAAGGCGGAAACGAAATAACTTTAGTATATTGTTTAAGAAATAATTCAAGTAAAACCAAAGAGGAAAAATGAACTTGAAGCAAATAATCTTATTATTATCACTGGGCTCGCTGATGATAGCAGGATGCGCATCGCTAAGCCCTGCCGTAAATTCAGAGGAAACTGTTAAGATACAGTCTCAAAATGTTCAATCCGTAAGCGATGATAACGAAAAGGATAAAATCATAATAAAAAAAACGGAAATACCTGAAGTGGAAGCGGATGACAGCAGCAAAATAAAACCTTCCAAAGAAGAACCAAAACAGGTTTCACCCGAAAATGCTTCCTACAATATTTCAGCTTTAGCGATAGAAGCTAAAGCAAACGGAGTACTTATAAAGCTTACATATTCCGGCAATGACCCGAAAGAAAATATTACAGCTTTCTTTTCAGGCGATAATTTTTTTAATATAAGTTTCTATAAGGGAAAATTATCAGATTCGGTAAAAGACCATGTATATGACAAATCCATAGCCAGATCAGTAAAATTCTTTGAATTCAAAGATTCAGTACAGATTACTCTCTGGTTCAGAGAGGAGTATAAATCTTCGGTCATATCTACGGATAACAAGACAATAATAATTTCGGTATTCAACTAAGAATATGGCTAAAAAAATAATTTCAATAATGATCTTGGCCTTCATCGTTTTTCAGGCCGGAGCTTTTACGAAAAAAAGCTACTCTAACTATAACAGGGATGCCGTCACGAATTTTTTATACGGATTATTCAGCGAGCAGATCATGAATACTGACGGAGTAAAGAGGTTTTATGAGCGCGCTTATGAAGAAACCGGCGCCGAATATATAAAATTCAACCTGGCTATAGCGTATATTTTATCCGACAGGCCTGAAGACGGGTACAGAATTTTGAATGAGCTTTACGACAAAGGGTTCAAACTGGGAAGATCTGGAATTTATCTGTACCTGGATGAACTAAAAAAAGATAAAAAGACCAGATCAGACGACATACTGGATAAAATAATCGCGGAATTATACGAAAACAACGAAATCGCGACCGCCTCAATGGTGATCAGCCAGAAAGTTTCAGACAGATTGTACTCATTCGCATCGAACGAAGAGTTTGAGAAATTTTTCTCTGAAATTTATAAAAAAGAATTCAATATGATCTATAAAATATATTTTTCAACTGTCGCGATCCAGTTCTATTCAAAAACATCGCAGGATACTTTAAAGATCCGCGACATAATTGATAAACTGGAATCCGAATATTCCGAATTACCCTACATTTTCTATCGTTATGTTTTTGATGAGTATATTTATTTAAAAGACTTTGAAAAAGCGGAAGATATTCTGAAAATAATGAGTAAATATACTCTTGGCGAAGCGAAATATTATTCTGATGCGGCTGATTTATACGAAGCCAAGAACGATTATGCAAAAGCCCGGAATACTCTAATACTGGGTATGAAAGAGTTTCCCGAAAGCTCTTTAAATCTTCAGCTTGCGAAATTGTATCTGTCACAAAAAGATCTTTCTAAAGCCGAGATAGTATATGATGAAGTACTGAACAGATTTCCGGACAGCAGTTATCTTTACGAAATGGTTGCTAATGAATACACTTCATACGGCGAATTGGAGAAAACTATAAGATCTTACGAAAAAGCTCTTGAAAAATTTCCCGAAGATGCCGAACTTTTAAATAATTATGCTTATGTGCTGGCTCAGAATTCAATGGATCTGGACAAGGCTCTCATCTATATCGAGAAAGCTTTAAAAACCAGGCCTTCCGCCATAACATTTCTGGACACTCAGGCTTGGGTACTATTTAAATTAGGAAAGTTTCAGGAGGCGGAGGTTATAATGGATAAGCTGTTCTCCGATGAAGAATCTTTTTATTACTCCAATTCCGAAGAGCTGTTCGATCATTACAAAGAAATAAAGATCGCCCTGAATAAGCAGGATGAAATTAAAAATATATCAATAAACAGAACAACAGTGCTTTTATCTGAAATTTTTGCAAAAAGCAATTACATACTTCAGCTCGGATTTTAAATATGAAGAAAGCTCTGATACTTATGTTTGTTTACGGACTAATAATATCAGGCTGTACGGCTTTCAGATACGGAGTAAAGAAATATGATCTTAAGGAAGTAACATCAGCTGATATCTCCGGAAGACTTAAACAAAATTATACTGATCTAAGATCATTATCGGGAAATTTTGATTTTTCTTACTCGACAGAAAAAGAAAGGAATCAGTCAAGCGGATATATTTATATTACAGCTACCGATACTATTTATATAGAGATCAAAGGGCTTGTCGGAGAAACCGAAGCTGTTATTTTTCTGGATAAAGATTCGGTCAGAGCGGTAAATTATATGGAAAAAGTTATTATAAAAGGTAAAAACGACGAAAATTCGATAAGAAGGATCACAGGAATGAATTATGATGTTTCCGACCTCAGGAATTCTCTTTTATGCTACACCGGCAGATCCGATTCCGTGAACTTTGTAAGAAAGGAGACTGACCGTTTAATCATAAGAATTATTCTTAACGAAAAGGAATATCAGTTCGTAACTTTAAATGAAAACCTTTTGATAACAGAGATAGAAGAATATTATGAAAGAGAGCTGAAGTTCAAAAAACAGTACGATTACTTCACAAACGAGAACGGGCATGTGTTACCGAGAAGGATAAGGATCAATACATTCAATCCGCCTACAAAACTGACGGTATATTATACAAGCATAAACACCGATGAATACAAAGAAATAGACTTCGAGGCCGAATTATGAACAAAGTCCTTTGGGTTGACGATGAAATAAATCTTTTAAGGCCGCATATTCTTTACCTTGAGAAAAGAGGTTATGTAATCACTACCGCTACAAACGGGTATGACGCGGTAAAAATTATCGGCACTCAGGATTTCGACCTTGTAATTCTCGATGAGATGATGGTCGGAATGGATGGGCTTGAAACTTTGAGGCAGATAAAAAATATCAACGGATCGATCAAGGCTCTTATGCTTACAAAATCTGAAGAAGAGGGAATATTTCTGGAAGCTGTAGGAAATATGATTGACGATTATTTAACAAAACCGGTCAGTCCTCTGCAATTATATCTGAGCATCAGAAAAAACCTTGAGAAAGAGGATCTTATAAATGATAGTTTATCGAAGAACTACATAAAAAATTATAAAGTTATATCTAACATGCTCGATAAAAGTCCGACTTTTGAGGAATGGACAACGATAAACGATATGATAACCGCCTGGAGTATAAAACTTGACGATATAAAAGACAGCAATCTGGTAGAAACTTTCGATGACCTTAGAAAGAACGCGAATATTCTTTTCGGCAGCTATATCCAGGAGAACTATCATAAATGGATATCAGGGTCTTCGGAAAGACCTCTTCTTTCTACTGATGTGGTAAATAAATTCATTCTTCCGGATATAAACAAAGAAAAACTGGCTTTTATAATAATAGACTGTTTTCCGTACGATCAGATGAGCATTATAGAAGAAATGCTACGGGATAATTTTACGGTAACAAAGCAATCCTATTTTTCAATCCTGCCGACGGCGACTCAATTCGCGAGAAATTCAATATTTTCCGGATTGTTCCCTTCCGAGATCGAAGCAGAATATCCCGACCTGTATTCAGATAATTTTGAAGACGAGAACAGCTCGAACAGGTATGAAAAAGAAATGCTTGAAAAACTTCTTGTTTCTGCCGGTTTTGATCTTGGAAAAAAGCTCCGGTACAGTAAAGTTTATAAGATCGAGGAATTCACAAAGATCGAATCAGGGATAAATGAACTTAAAGATGTTTCTCTTTTCGCGCTTGTTGTAAATATGGTTGACTTTCTGATCCACAACAAGAAAAAAGATGAACTGATAACAGAGATGATGGTTACCGAGGGTTCATACAGATCTACGATCAGAAGCTGGTTCAATAATTCATCTCTCCAGAGGATCATCCAGACGCTGGGCGAGATGGACTTTAAAATAGTTATTACGACCGATCACGGCGCTAAAATGATCAATAAATTCACTAAAGTATCGGGGGACGGCGTGATCAGCTCGGGGTTGAGGATGAAATACGGTAAAAATCTTACGAGTTCAAATAAGAAACAGACTTTATTCTGGCAGAAACCGGCTGATTATAAAATGCCTTCGGTTTTTAAAGGAATGAATATAATCATGGCGAAAGAGGATCATTGTTTTTTGTTTGAAAAGGGGCTGAATGATTTTTATAAACAGATCAAAAACACATATCAGCACGGCGGAGTCAGCATGGAAGAAATTATACTTCCGGTACTGACATTAAAGAAAAAGAATAAGAAGGGAGTGTAGCATGACTTTATCATTAAAACACATTGCTGAGATGATCGGCGCTGATACCAATGTTGCCGACATACAGATAACCGATATTGCCAAGATAGATGAAGCCTCCGGTTCCGAGATCGCATTTCTTCATAATCCTAAATATTTTCATCTGATAGATTCCACTCATGCCGCAGCGGTAATCGTTCCTGAAGATTTTAAAACTGAAAGAGCTATTCCGCTTCTAAGAGTCGATAATCCGTATCAGTGCTTTCTTAATATACTTGTTGCTTTTCATCCGATAGTTCCTGTAGCGGAAAAGGGTATAAATAAACTGTCATATACAGACGAAAATGTTTCAATAGGCATCAATCCTGCGATCAGCGCTTTTGTAGCGATAGGCGCAAATACAGCGATCGGAGATAATGTTCAGATCCAGCCGAATGTAACTATCGGACAAAATGTGAGGATCGGGAATAATGTGATAA